>CAFBLH010000023.1_pt1 | contig 23113 bp, 24 predicted proteins | sample 7268051 | NCBI WGS metagenome assembly CAFBLH01 (sample SAMEA6814031, study PRJEB35770) | freshwater metagenome | biome: Freshwater; feature: Freshwater reservoir; material: water | place: Czech Republic | collected 2016-04-20 | depth 30m m | reverse complement strand
TTGCTGTCATCGCACTGCAAGGCCCCTTGGTGCCACAGGTCATGCAGGAACTCGGTATTTATTTAGATATTGAATATATGGCATTTTCACAAGTAAAAATACTTGATACTCATGTTCTTATCTGTCGCACTGGGTATACAGGCGAATTCGGATATGAGCTACTCCCTGCAACTGCCGACGCGTCCAAAATTTGGGATGCGTTAGTCGCGGTGGTCGATTCCTTGAATGGTTTAGTCTGCGGACTAGGTGCCCGAGACACTTTACGAACTGAAATGGGTTATCCATTGCACGGGCACGAACTCTCATTAGAAATCAGTCCAGTACAAGCCGGTGCATCGTGGGCCATCGGTTGGGATAAAGATAGTTTTATCGGAAGTGAAAACTTAAAAAATGAAAAGACCAATGGCCCTACTTCACGTACGGTCGCTTTAAGATCGTTAGACCGTGGAATCCCTCGCGGGGGAATGAGCGTTAAAAATACCGCGGGAGAATTAGTCGGAACTGTCACGAGTGGAACTTTTTCACCTACGCTCAAAGTGGGCATTGGCATCGCTCTCTTAAAGTCTGGAGTCAAAGTGGGTGACCAATTATTAGTTGATGTCCGTGGAAGAGATTCACACTGTGAGGTGGTCAAGCTTCCTTTTGTTGCGTCACATGTTCGTTAAATTCAATAGGTGTCAAGAAGGCCGCTCTCACATAGGATCTTCTTAGTGCACTCAGAACTGGTCGACCAGCTATGCAGATTAAGGCGGACGTGAACACTGCACGTGGTAAGTCCCAGGCCATTGCTGTTAGAAAGTGAAACGCAAAGAAATTAGATAAGTTTTGGCTCGCACCAGGTTGGAAAGAAAGTTGCGTTTGACTACCTAGTGCCCAAGGCCAAAATTGAAGGTCCATTAATATGCCAAATAACTCACTGGCTAAAACTCCGAAAACCATGAGCATTGCAATTTCCTTTCCTCCGCGAAGTCTTGTGCGCCACGGAAGAGCGCCAGCTAACAAACCAATCCAGGCTGCAGCAAAGATTTGATATCCCAGCCAAGGTCCTAACCCGCCAGTTAAGAGGGCCGATACAAACACAGAAGTCAATCCAAGAAGAAAGCCAAATGATGGACCAAATACTCTTGCACTTAAAATGAGTAAGAACCACATTGGCTCAATTCCAATTGCACCAGCTCCAAGGGGTCGCAGCGCAGCAATCAATGCAGAGAGAACTCCTAGAATCGCTACAGATTTTGAATCGAGCTTCGATTGTGAAATTTCCAGGATTACAAGAAAAACCGTAATTACAGTTGCAATCCAAAAAAATATCTGCGTATGCGGCACATTTTTTCCTGTGTAGAAGAAAGGCCAAATAAATCCCAGGGCACTAAAAGCTGAAATGGTACTCAAAACAAAAACATTGCGATGAGAAAACTTAATAACATCGTTTGTGAGCATCATAAGACGCCAGATTCAAGAGCTGTAACCACATCATGAACGGTTAGCCAAGGTTGTGGTGACATAACTTTAGAAACCTGTGGTGCGAAAGCAGGGGAGGATAACAAAACCTCCAATGTTGGGCCATCAGCAACAATGTCTCCATCAGCTAGAAAAACAACCCTTGTCGAAAGCTCTGCTACGAGTTCAACATCATGGGTTGCTAGAATTACGGCACGATTAAATATCGCGGCAAATTCAATGAGTATTTTGGTCAGTGATTTTTTTGCTTCATAATCTAAGCCTCGAGTGGGTTCGTCAAGAATAAGAACTTTAGGATTTGCTGAAAAAACCACGCTGAGCGCTAGACCCAATCTCTGGCCTTCTGATAGGTCACGTGGGTGTTTCTGTAGGTTAATTCCGGGAACAAGTTGGTTAAGAACTGCGAAAGTTGTTCCTGGCTCTCGCTGATTATCTCGATCAGCCTGATCGCATTCTTGGGCAACTGATTGCCCATACAACAAATCACTAGGCTCTTGGGGGATAAACCCGATGATTTCTCGACGTATCTGACCTTCAAGTGTTATTGGATTTAATGAGTGGACAACAACTGAACCTTTGGCAATCTTGCTTATGCCGGCTATAGATCGCAGGAGCGTGCTTTTGCCTGCACCATTGCGACCCATAATTGCAACAATTTCTCCACCATGAATTGTTGCGCAGAGAGAATTTAATACATTTTTATCTGAGTATGCGACCGTAAGATTTTCAATATTTATCACTGGATTTAAGTTTGGGATGGTGACTGGAATATCAACCACGGAGATTGATTCACGCAGCTGCTGTACTGCTCTTCGCATGTCGCGCACTGTCAACGGCAATTCATCGAGTCCTAGAACGCGGGCCAGCTCAACGATTGGGGGAGAAATGGAAGAAACCTTCATTACCTCGTGAGGGGTGCCAATAATGGTCCTTCCGTCACCGTTGATATGGACTATCCGATCGGCGAAACCGATGACGCGCTCTAGCTTATGTTCGGCAATGATAATAGTAAGACTTAAGTCATGTACTAAGCGATGCAGAATCGAAAGTACTTCTTCTGCTGCGATTGGGTCCAGTGCACTGGTTGGTTCATCTAACACCAGCACTTTTGGGTGCATAACAAGGGCGCTTGCAATAGCAACTCGCTGCTGTTCTCCACCACTTAAAGTAGCGATTAATCTAGACCTTAAAGGCGTCAGAGAAAGTAAATCCAGTACCTCTTCAACGCGCTTTCGCATGACATCTTGCGGAAGATTCATAGCCTCCATTGCAAAAGCGAGTTCCTCTTCAACTCGGTCTGCGACAAAACCATTGAGAGGATTTTGACCAACAATCCCGATTAAATGAGCGAGCCCACCAGGTTTTACGTCTCGAGTGGACACTCCATCCACAGTTATTTGACCCGCCAGAATTCCTCCGGTGTGGTGTGGGACAAGCCCATTTATTAAACGGAGTAAAGAAGATTTCCCTGAACCAGTAGGGCCAATAACTAAAACTAATTCACCTTCAGCAATTTCAATACTGAGATTTTCAAGAACCGTTGTTGTGGAGTTTGGGTACACAAGTGAAACATTTGAAAATCTAATCATGAGAGCACCAAGATAAAAATTCCCGAAGCAACTATTGCACTATCTTTTATACGCCAATGTATTGGGCGGTATCGACTTCGCAGACGGCTTGTCCCGTAACCTCTTGCATCCATTGCACTTGCTAAATCGAGGGATCTAGCAAGTGATTCTTCAAGTAGCGGAATGGCTAAACGCCTATATGAGGTAAAACCTTTAGTTTTCTGGCCACGCAAACGTTGCGCTTGTCGAATTCGAGCAACTGAAGTGACAAGTTGAGGCAAGACTGAAGTCGCTATCACTACTGCGGTTGCAAACTCGTAGATATACACGGGGAGCACCCGTAATAATCTATGAGGGCTAGTGAGTGATGAGGCCGCACCAAAAATTACGATGATTGCACAGATGATGACACCTTCTGATAGTGCAGAAGTTAAACGTTCGGCAGTAACGGCTCCACCTATTCTGATTCCAGGCATCCATGCGGGAACCAGAATTCGTGGAAGGGTGAAAATAACATTTCCTGGAATAGGCACGCCGATGGATATCCCAATGAATGTGCGAATCAAAAGAATCCAGACGGCGACCTTGATTGTCCAGTTAAAACTTTTACCCCATGACGCATCTTCTCGAAGCTTGAGAACAATGAATCCAACGACAGTGGTTGCGCCAAGGGCAAAGTAAGGGTTGTTCACTCTGACTACGGAAACCGCTATAACAAAGGACCAGATCCACCAAGTTAATGGGTGCAGTGGTGAATCCTTCATTACTTTGTCTTTATTTTTTCTTAGCAGCTAATGATGTTGGAGTTGAAATTTCAACACCGCACTCTTTGGCCGGAAACCCGTTGAGCCCACAAATGAGTCCAGAGGCTTCGGCTCGTACCTTAATTATTTGACCAAGCACATCTATTCCCTGCGACTCTTTCGCAGTGCGCACGCAACGGGTAATTGTCTTTGGAATTTTCTCGCCTTTTGGCGCCCATGCAGTAGATCCAAAATCTATAACCAGTGCGATGCGCTTGGTATCTGTATCAGCCTTAGTACCTTTGCAAATGCTGCTAAAACTAGGCTTTACTCGCGGATTTATAGAGGGGATATCGTCGCTGCTAAAAACAAAAGACCAGCCTTCCACTGAACCATCTGCTATGTCCACTGTTGGGCCTGTCATGGCTGCCGTCCAGTTGGTCTTACCTGGAGCCGCCTGAAAATATCCCCAATAGCGCCAACCCTTTGATGCTGCATGAGATGGAGCTGCAGAGATTAATGTAGTGATGAGTAAAGCAAAAATAACAGCAAGAGTTTTTAATCGAAATGAAGTTGATCGCATTGATGTGAAGCCTCTCAATTATAAAAGAGTCTCACAGGGGTAGCACCATTTGAAAGTGCAGATTCGCACTTTAATTTAGGACCACACCCCGCAAACCTCGGCGGGTGTTTGTCTCGAACGGCTTTTCCTTAGGTAATCCGACTTAACACCCTTTTCAGGGCGGTTCACGGTTGCGGGTCAGCGTCGGATTTTCACCGAACTTCCCCTAAGAGAAAGGCTATTAAGTTGTGTTCGTAGGTAACCACATTGTTCTGGAGTTGGCAACTGGACTCGCAGGTTCTAAAGTTAGGCACATGGAATATCGCCGTCTTGGAAGCACCGGAATGTACATCTCAGAGATTTCTTATGGAAATTGGATTACTCATGGTTCTCAGGTTGAAGCCGAGTCTGCCATCAAGTGTGTCAAGGCGGCGCTCAACGAAGGTATAACAACTTTCGATACTGCCGATGTTTATGCGGGCACACGTGCAGAAGTTGTTCTGGGCAAAGCACTCAAGGGTGTGCGCCGTGAGTCTTATGAGCTTTTTACCAAGGTTTATTTCCCAACAGGCCAGGGAAAAAACGATCGAGGTTTATCTCGAAAGCACATTATTGAATCATGTAATGCGTCACTTAAAAGACTTAAAACTGATCACATAGATTTGTATCAGATGCATCGCTTTGACTTTGAAACTCCACTGGAAGAATCATTGAGTGCCTTTGATGATTTGATTCGAGCAGGCAAAGTCCACTACATCGGCTTTTCAGAATGGAATGCATCACAGATTTCATCAGCCCTAGAGATTCAAGATGCACTTGGTTACAACCGCTTTGTCTCTAGTCAACCACAATATTCAGCGCTTTGGCGCGTTATTGAAACCGAGGTAGTTCCACTCTCAATTGAAGAGGGGATAGGACAGATAGTGTGGTCACCGTTGGCCCAAGGTGTACTTTCAGGAAAGTATTTACCGGGCAAGAAAGTACCTGCAGGGTCACGTGCAACTGATAAAAAGAGTGGTGCGGGAATGATTTCTGGCTGGCTGCGTGAAGAAGTCTTGACCGCGGTGCAAAACCTTGTCCCGGTAGCAAAAGATTCGGGATTAACCATGTCGCAGCTGGCTATTGCTTGGGTACTCCAGAACCCAAATGTTTCATCTGCGATTATGGGTGCAACAAAACCTGCTCAAGTGAAGGAAAATGTTAAAGCATCGGGAATTAAACTTGATGAATCAACCATGAAAGCAATCGATAAGGCGCTAGGAAAACTTCCAGAGAGAGATCCTTTAAAAAATAGCAGCCCTAATCCGCGCGCTTAGTTGGCGCTTCCTCCAACTTTAGTTTGTGGTTTAGGTGCACGCAGGCGGCGCATTTGAGTTGAGCGTAACCACGCATACATCCCCAAGCCCTTTGTTGGCGAATTTGGGAATTGATTTGTCATCAATTTCTTAATCCTGCGGCTAAGGAAGATTCCATCAATTACTGCGATAAGCAGTACACCATACATAATTGCAATAGCTGCATACTGAATAGTGATGTTAGGAATGAGTGTGAGAACTAATACTAGGAAGATAATTGGTAAAAAATATTCGCCAATTGAACGCCGGGAATCTACGTAGTTTCGAACAAAACGGCGTTCAGCTCCGCGGTCACGGGCTGGAAGAGCATTCTCATCTCCACGCAGGTACGCAGTTCTTGTTGCGGCGCGCTTTTCGCGGTCAGCTAACTTTGCAGCTCGTTTCTGATCTTTTGTTACGGCTGGCGCAAGGGAAGACGTGATGCGCTTTGCCTCAGAGATTTTCCGCTTGGGCGTTGGCCGGCCTTTTCCTGTCGATTCTGTTGTCATGCCCGTACTATATTGGCAAATCGTCGCTTTTCTGGTCGTCCAAATCCAAAGAGAACGGGTAGGATTGGCTCTATATAGTTCGAGGAGAGCGACACATGACTACAGAGACACCTACAGATTCATTAACTACAGCAATTCGACTCACAGATGTTGCTGCAGTGAAGGTAGCTGCATTATTGGCCCAAGAGGGTCGCGATGATTTAATGCTTCGCGTCGCAGTTCAGCCTGGTGGTTGCTCTGGGCTTCGCTACCAACTTTATTTTGATGATCGCAATCAAGATGGGGATATCATCCATGAGTTTGGTGGAGTTAAAGTAATTATCGACAAGATGAGTGATCCATATTTGATGGGTGCATCAATTGATTTTGTTGACACAATTGAAAAACAGGGGTTCACGATTGATAATCCAAATGCTGGCGGTTCATGCGCTTGTGGCGATTCATTCAATTAGTTTTTAGTCAACTTTTCTCTATGATCGCTACATGAAAATAGGTGTGGCTGGCTCTGTAGGTCTTGACCATTTAATGACCTTCACTGGAAAATTCAGCGACTCTTTCGTTGCAGGATCGCTTGAAAAAATATCACTATCTTTTCTTGTCGACAGTTTAGATGTGCGTCGAGGTGGGTGCGCGGCAAATATTGCTTTTGGGATGGGCGTACTAGGGCTGAATCCAGTTTTGATTGCGGCGGTGGGAAAAGATTGGCCAGACTATGAAGCATGGCTATCTCGACATGGCGTTGATACATCACATGCGTTGGTTTCAGAAAGCCTCTACACCGCGCACTTCATGGTGACTACTGACGATGACCTCAATCAGATTGCATCATTTTTTCCCGGTGCAATGAGTGAGGCTAGAAATATTGAACTCGCTCCAATTATGGAAAAGTCCGGCCGATTCGACATAGTTGTTATTTCACCAGATGATCCTGAGGCAATGTTGCGCCACTCAGAAGTCTGTCGTGATTTAGGGATTCCATTTGCAGCAGATCCTTCGCAGCAGATGGCGCGCATGAGTGGTGAGGAGATCAAACTTCTTATCGACGGGGCTTCGTATCTATTTATGAATGAGTATGAGCTCGCACTTGCAATGCAGAAAACTGGTTGGACTGATGCTGAAATTTTGGCACGAGTAAAATTTCGCGTAGTCACTCTCGGCTCACAAGGTGCAAAAGTTGAGAGCGCATCAGGAGAGTATGTCCATGTTGGATGCCCACAGGAAAATTCTAAAGTTGATCCAACAGGTGTAGGGGACTCGTTTCGTTCAGGGTTTATTGCTGGTCTTGCGTGGGGACTCAGTCACGAGCGGTGCGCTCAGGTAGGCGCGTTAATTGCGACGTATGTGATTGAGACAACTGGAACGCAGGAGTATCGATTTACAGGTCTGGAATTTATAGCTCGATTTGCCAAGAGTTATGGCGACGATGCTGCTTCGGAGATAGCGATTCACATAAAGAATTAGACCCGAAATCATTGGATTTATCTGGGTTATTTGATTTTAAAGTGTGCGCTCAACCACAGTGCTAGTCCCACAATTTGATACCTAGTTTTGCAACTTTGCCCTATATCCTTAGCCTCATGCTGCCAAAGAGTTTTAAGGCCCTACGTGCCTTGGCCCTAATAATTCCTGTAATCCTTTTGACGGGTTGTTCAAAAGTTTCAGAGTTAGGTTTCCCCGAAGGCGTATCAAGCGTTAATGACATCTCATTGTCATTGTGGCAAGGGGCGTGGATCGCGGCAGGAGTAGTTGGGGTTATTACTCTAATTTTGATTCTGTGGCCCGCAGTTTTTCATCGGGGCAAAAAAACCGGTCCAGAGTTTCCTAAGCAGACTCAATACAACGTGCCGGTCGAGATTGTTTACACAATAATTCCCTTCATTATTGTCGCTGTCCTTTTCTATTTCACCGCTACAAAAGAGAATCAAATTGTTGCGAAGAGCACCGCGCCAGTGCATGAAATATCAGTTGTTGGGATTCAATGGTCTTGGCAGTTTGCATACCCAGAGGCTGGGCCACGAGCAGTTGTTACTGGAACTCCTGCAAATCCGCCAACGCTCGTTGTGCCACTGGGGGAGCGAGTCCGTTACGTAATTACTTCAAATGATGTTGTGCATGGATTTTGGATTCCCGCTTTTATGATTCAAATGCAGAATCTACCGGGAGTGACGAACTATTTAGAGTTCACCGCCAATAAGCTTGGCCAATATCCTGGCCGCTGCAACATTCTCTGTGGTCGCGCACATTCGCAGATGCTATTTACCGTAAATGTCGTCACACCGGCGGAATACAAGCTTTATCTTGAAACGCTCACGGGGGGTCAAGCATGACAACATATGCACAAAGTCCAACCACTTCGACTTTAGCTCCACTTCCTGCCTCAAAGGGTAAGAACTTCGTCAAGTGGGTTACTTCAACAGACCACAAGACAATCGGATATCTATACTTGATGACGTCCTTTGCCTGGTTTTTGATTGGGGGAGTTTTAGCGTTACTTCTCCGCAGCGAATTGGCTCGCCCAGGGATGCAGTTCTTAAGTTACGAGCAGTACAACCAGATTTTTACCATGCACGGAACCATTATGTTGCTTATGTTCGCAACTCCATTGTTCGTTGGATTTGCAAATGTGATTATGCCGCTGCAGATTGGTGCAGCTGACGTAGCATTCCCACGTTTGAACATGCTTTCCTATTGGCTCTACCTTTTCGGTGGAATCATGGCTTTCGCTGGTTTCCTAACTCCCGGTGGTGCCGCCTCTTTCGGTTGGACGGTTTATGTTCCATTATCTAATGCCACATACTCGCCGGGAATTGGTGCCGATCTTTGGCTCATTGGGCTAGCGATAAGTGGCGTTGGAACTATTCTCGGTGGCGTTAATTTCATAACAACCATCTTCACTATGCGGGCACCTGGAATGACTATGTTTCGTATGTCAATTTTCTCGTGGAACGTTCTTCTTACATCCATTCTTGTACTTCTTGCATTTCCACCATTAGCTGCTGCGCTACTCGGTCTTGAATCCGACCGAATCTACGGAACGCATCTCTTTGATCCAGCTAACGGCGGCGCTATGTTATTCCAGCACCTCTTTTGGTTCTTCGGACATCCCGAGGTTTACATCTTGGCGCTTCCATTCTTTGGAATTGCAACTGAAATTTTGCCGGTTTTCAGTCGTAAACCTATATTTGGTTACAAGGGTTTGATTGCCGCGACAATCGCAATTTCTGCTCTGTCAGTTTCAGTATGGGCGCACCATATGTTTGCAACGGGACAGGTATTGCTTCCATTCTTTTCTTTCATGACTTTCCTAATCGGTGTTCCAACGGGAGTGAAATTCTTTAACTGGATTGGCACGATGTGGCGAGGTCATGTCACTTTTGAAACTCCAATGCTTTGGGTTATGGGTTTTCTGGTTACATTCCTCTTTGGTGGCTTAACCGGAATTATCCTGGCGTCACCTCCACTTGATTTTGCGGTCTCTGCAAGCTACTTCGTCGTTGCGCACTTCCACTATGTTCTATTCGGCACCGTGGTATTTGCGATGTTCGCCGGCTTCTATTTCTGGTGGCCAAAAATGACAGGCAAGATGCTGAACGAGCGCCTTGGAAAGATTCACTTTTGGACGACATTCGTTGGCTTCCATTTAACTTTTCTCATTCAGCACTGGTTAGGAATCAAAGGATTCCCACGGCGCTACGCTGATTTCTTACCCACTGATGGCTTTACGTTTATGAATACGGTTTCCACTATTGGTTCATTCCTCTTGGCTTTTTCAATGATCCCATTTGCAATAAATATTTGGATTACTCGTAAGTCACCTATGGTCGGCGTCGATGATCCTTGGGGCTATGGAGCTTCTCTTGAATGGGCGACATCATGTCCACCGCCACGACATAACTTCCTCACTATGCCTCGTATTTCCAGTGAGCGCCCAGCTTTTGATTTACACCATCCGCACATCAAGACAGAGGAGCACTAACTCCGATGAAGGTTAACTGGCAATTATTTTCTGGGTTATCCGTTTTTTATGTTTTAATGACAATAATTTATTGGCAAGTTGGTGGCGAGCCTGTAGGTATTGGTGGAATGCTCCTCGCGGCGTGTTTGGCTGGGATGGTTGGCTTCTATGTTTGGTTCACTCAAAAGCGAATTGGAACAGTATTGCCAGAAGATAATCTGGTTGGTGAAATTGCGGATGGCGCTGGTGAATTAGGTTTCTATAGCCCGCATTCCTGGTGGCCTTTACCAGTCGCGCTTAGTGCTTGCGCCATGGGACTCGGCCTCATCATTGGTTGGTGGCTGACAATGATTGGTGTCGGTGCGATTATGATCAGCATTATTGGAATGGTCACTGAATACGAAAAACCAATTACACACAGTTCACATTAACTAGTCATTTGAAGCTTTCACGAATAGCCCCTTATCTATTCGTGCTGTTATGGAGCACCGGCTTTGTAGGTGCTAAATATGGTCTTCCCTATGCTGATCCATTTATTTTTCTATCACTGCGAGTATTGATTGCCGCTCTCATTCTTTTTGCTGTGGCTTCGTTGATGAGAACACCAGTGGCTATTGGTCGTCGTGATATTGGAAATTCAGCACTCATAGGATTTTTTCTCCATGCGTGTTATCTAGGGGGAGTCTTTTTTGCCATATCTGTAGGACTTTCAGCGGGCGTAGCGGCGGTTGTTACAAGTTTACAACCAGTTTTAGTCTCACTTCTAGGAGTGAAGATTTTGGGGGAAAGGCTCAAGAAGCGCCAAGTGGTTGGGCTTATCTTTGGTTTGGTCGGCGTCATTTTAGTTTTATCGCCTGGGTTTTCTTCGACTTTACCTATACCAGGAGTAGTAGCCATAACGATTGCCCTGCTAGGAACAACATGCGCAACTCTGTTGCAAAAAAGATTTGGCAGCAATGTCCCAATACTTGCAGGGACGGCATATCAGTATCTAGCTAGTGGAGCAGTTCTTTTTATTGCTGCCATGACTACGGGTGGCACCTCCATCAAGTGGAGTGGGCAATTCATCCTCGCCTTTATTTGGCTAATACTTGTGCTCTCAGTTGGCGCGGTCCTGCTTTTATTATGGTTGTTAAATCAGGGGAGCGCAGCGTCTGTGTCATCACTTTTTTATCTGGTTCCACCCGCTACAGCACTTGAAGCCTATTTTCTTTTTGGAGAAAACCTAGGCATCCAGGGGTTAATCGGAATAGGGATAACAGCGGCTGGTGTTTGGCTTGTTATCAAAACGTCAAATTAGTGATGTTCAATTTCCTTTAATTCCTGAGCTGTTACTTTTGGAACTGAAACTGCATGTGCCTTGCTTAATCGCACACGAATCTTGTTCTTAAAGCCGCCGGGGCGTCGTACACCACGTGAGTCAGTCTCAGAAAGTTCTAGTGCGGGTTGCTGCTCATGTGAGGTTAGCGTCCAACGCTCTTGAGGAGTAATTTCCTCGTGAACTTCTACGAATTCCCCACTAGGCATACGAACCAAACGACCTGTCTCACGACCGTGAAGAACTAGATCACGATCTGCTCGCTGTAGCGACAGACATAGACGCTTTGTGATGACAAATGCAAGCGGAGGTAAAATGAATATCGCAATTCGTGAGAACCACATGATTTGATTGATTGAAAGATCAAAGACAGTCGCAAAGATATCGTTACCACCATTAATCAAAGAGATAAGCACAAAAGTAATAGACATAACACCAAGAGCTGTTCGGTTAGGAACATTGCGAGGGCGATCGAGTAAATGATGCTCGCGCTTATCTCCGGTAATCCAGCTCTCGATGAATGGATAGAGCGCCATGCCAGTGAATAAAATTCCCGGCACGATTAATGCTGGAATCAAAATATTCCATGAAATCGTATGGCCAAAGGCATGAGTTTCAAGTGGGGGAGCCATGCGTACTAAACCATCCAGCCAACCCATGTACCAGTCTGGCTGAGAGCCCGCTGAAATTTGCCCAGGGTTGTAAGGACCATATAGCCAAATGGGGTTAATAGATGCAACTGCCCCTAAGAATGCAGTGATACCAAATACAATGAAAAAGAATCCGCCGGCCTTCGCCATGTATACCGGCAGGATTGGCTGACCCACAACATTCTTCTCTGTTTTACCAGGTCCAGGAAACTGAGTGTGCTTCTGGTACCAAACAAGCATGACGTGAATCGTGATGACAGCAAGAAACGCGCCAGGAATAAGCAATACATGCAAAGTAAAGATTCGAGGAATAAACCCAACACCAGGAAACGCTCCGCCGAACAAGAAGAAGGATATGTACGTACCAACAAGGGGAATTGCTTGAATAATTGCCGATGTAATGCGAAGTCCTGTGCCAGACAATAAGTCATCTGGGAGGGAGTATCCGAATAGACCTTCAACTAGTCCAAGTGTTACTAGAAGAATTCCCAGAATCCAGTTAAATTCACGTGGCTTTCTAAATGCGCCGGTAAAGAAAACCCGAAGTAAGTGAGCAACAATTGCAGCCATGAAAATATTTGCAGCCCAGTGGTGAATCTGACGCATTAACAGCCCACCACGGACTTCAAATGAGATATCAAGAGTCGATGCATATGCCGCTGACATCTTTAATCCCTTGAGCGGCTCATAAACACCCTCATAAACAACTTCCCGTTGTGATGGATCAAACCAGAGAGTAAGAAATGTTCCAGATAGAAGGAGAATCACAAATGAATACATACAGACTTCGCCTAGCATGAACGACCAGTGGTCGGGGAAGACTTTAGTGAGGGATTTCTTCATCCAACCTGCAGCACCAGTGCGCTCATCTACATAATTTGCGACAGTGCCTAATCTTTTTTCAGCTGTGGTCATTGTGAGTTACGCTCCCAGAAACTAGGTCCGACGGGTTCATTAAACGGTGCTCGTGCGACTAAATAACCTTCTGCATCGACAGTTATGTCTAACTGGGGAAGCGGGCGAGCGGCTGGTCCAAAAATTACCTTCGCGCCACGTGTTACATCAAAGGTCGATTGGTGACATGGGCACAAAAGATGCTTGGTCTGTTGCTCATAAAGAGCGACTGCGCAGCCCATGTGAGAACAGATTTTGGAAAAGGCAATAATGCCTTCATGTGTCATTGCAAATTTTTCAGGAGTGAGCTGAAAATCTTCAGGGCGAAGGCGAATAAGTAAAACAGGATCCTTTGCAATGTCGCTGAGCAAACGCTCAGTCCCTTCAGCAATTGCAGGGAGGGTTTGCACTACTGAACCTACTTCTAAATCCGAGGCCAAAATTGGACGGTTGCCTGGATCAGTCACTAAACGAGTTCCCGCTTTCCAACTAGTCATCTCTAGTTGTTTCTTTGGCAAGGGCCCTAAGTCACGAAGAAGTAGAACTGGAGGTAAAGCAAATAGACCAAGTGAAGCCGCAAGAGATCTCTTGATCAACTTTCGGCGGCCAAGTTGAACTCCTGCAACTCCATCTTTAACAGTTTTTACAAAATCAGCACGGTCTTCATCCGATGAACGAAACTCATGGCGATGATTAACGATTTCCGTCTCTGGCATCAAGGTTTTAGCCCAATGAACTGCCGCCATGCCAAGAAAAAACAGAGACATGGCCATTCCGATGCCTAAACCGAGTTGATGCGCATTTTGGTTTCCCATTATTGGAATAAAAATAAAAATATCGTCTGCCACAAAAACATATGAGTAGATAAGCAGTAGCGAGCCAACTCCTGATAGACCGAAGAGAATTGCTACCTGTTGCTCAGCCCTCTTTTCTGATCGTGGATTTAAATCAGCAGCGCGTGGGACATGGGCTGGTGCACCAGGATCATCGATTATTTCGATTTCGTTAGACACGGCACTCATCTCGCTTTCGTAGTTAACCAAACAGCCACAGCAATAAGTAAGCCAAGACCAAGTACCCAAGTAAGTAGTCCCTCAGTAACTGGTCCGATTCGTCCCATAGTTGCTCCGCCAAGATTGGGCTCTGCTTCGGCAGCCTTTATCCATTTAATGACAGAGAGTTTTTCTTCAGGTGTAAGAGTTTTATCGCTAAAGACTGGCATCGATTGTGGGCCTGTGATTAAGGCTTCGTAAATATATTTTGGTTCAACACCCATAAGTGTTGGCGCGTATTTTCCTTGCGTGAGTGCGCCACCTTGGCCGGCAAAGTTATGGCACATTGCGCAGTTATTTCTAAAAAGTTCGCCACCTTCTGCAGTATTTCCATCTCGCTCGTAATTCAAAACTTCATCACCAGGGATAGCAGGGCCAGGGGCGAGAGAGGCAACGTATGCTGCAAGCGCGGCAGTTTCGCGAGCATCATAAACAGGCGCTTTTCTTGCGGCTTGAGTGCTCATATCTGCCATCGGCATACGCCCAGTACCAACTTGGAAATCAACCGATGCAGCTCCAACACCGATCAATGACGGCGCAATAGCACCGCCTTCGGCATTGAGTCCGTGACAGGAGGAGCAACCCTTTAAGAAAATCTGCTTGCCTTCATCAATTGCAGCTGAACGAGAAAAAGTATTAGGTGTGGATTTGATTGTCGCGCTTGCAACGTTGAATGTGGTACCAATTCCAAGTAAAGCGATTATTAAGAGCAACGGAGCAGCAGCTCTGTGGCGGCGATATCTAGAAAGGTGCTTCAAGTCTTTTAACTCCCTTACTTAATTAGATAAATCGCAGAAAAAAGCGCGATCCATACAACGTCGACGAAATGCCAGTAATAAGAAACTACTATCGCAGTGGTTGCTTGGCCGCTAGTAAAACGGCGGGCTTTAGAAACGCGCACAATTACGATGAGAAACGCGATTAAACCGCCCGTCACGTGGAGACCGTGGAATCCAGTAGCGACAAAAAATACAGAACCGTAAGCAGTCGATGAAAGTGTGAGGCCTTCATGAACTAGTGCGGCGTACTCGTAAATCTGACCGCCGACGAAAAAAGCACCCATTAAAAATGTTAGCGAAAACCATTCGCGCATGCCCCATTTACTTATCTGATACATCTTGCCAGTTTTGCGGTTTTGAAAACGCTCAGCAGCAAATACACCAAACTGACATGTCACAGATGAGAGAACTAAGACTGTCGTATTGAATGCTGCAAAAGGGATGTTGAGAAGTTGATTCGACTCCATCCACACCTGCGGCCCTTGTACTCCACGAATAGTGAAATAAATAGCAAATAAAGCCGCGAAAAACATAAGCTCGCTGGAAAGCCACACAATCGTGCCAACCGCTACGGCATTGGGACGCGTGATTTTATGGTGGGACGAGACTGTTGCGCTGGACATAGCCTAATTCTGCCCTAAATCCCGCCTGCTGTCCTGCAGCAACCCCTCTGAAATCGCAGTTTTGGCTCTCATTTGGCATGAAACAGGTCACTCTGAATCGCCACTACTTGTACTTTTCTCGAGAGGTTTTAGCACTTAGAATTGAGTGCATGAGCGAGCTGATTCCGAAAAAACATATTGTCATCTATTCCGATGACTCATCGGTTCGAGCATCTGTAGTTGCATCACTCGGCCGCCGAACTTCTGCTGACCTGCCTGAGCATATTATTCATGAGTTTGCCACCGGACCAGCACTACGAAGTTTTGTTGATAATAAAGCGACAATCGATCTTTTCATTTTAGATGGAGAATCCGCCCCTGAAGGTGGGTTAGGAATCGCTCGACAGCTTAAAGATGAAGTTTTCAACTGCCCGCCAGTAATGGTGATTACTGGCCGTGTGCAGGATTCATGGTTAGCTGCATGGTCGTTGGCTGAAGCATCGGTCGTACATCCCATTGACCCATTCACTTTGGCACATACTGCAGCACAGCTTTTGCGCGGCACGAAAATCGTTACCGCTTAATTCAAGCATTATGTCAGAGCAGCTATGGCAAGATCATTTAGCAACTATGGCCAAAGGGTTAGACCTTGGTGCGAACGAAGTTCAATGGTGCATGCGAGAGATTTTAGAAGGAAGAACAGAAACACAGCGGATTAAAGAGTTTCTTTTAGCGCTGAAGAATAAGGGCGAAACTTCTGAGGAAGTTGGAGCGCTAGTAGCGCAAATGTATGAGCATTGTGCTCCAATAAAAATACAAGAACGTGCCGTTGACACTGTCGGTACTGGCGGCGATGGAGCTCACACGATAAATATTTCAACAACTGCTGCGATTATTGCCGCAGCCGCTGGGTCAAAGGTAATTAAGCATGGAAATCGTGCAGCAAGTTCAAAATCAGGTGCGGGGGATTTGCTAGAAGCATTGGGTGTTGCAATAACTCTGGATGGAAAGGGGGTTGAGCAAACATTTTCGCAGCTAGGGATCGGTTTTTGTTTTGCACCAGTCTTTCATCCTGCCATGCGCTTTGCTGGGCCAGCACGCAAAGAACTTGGTATTCCCACAGTATTTAACATTTTAGGACCGCTAGCTAATCCGGCAAGACCAAAAGCGGCAGCTATCGGTGTTGCAGATGATCGAATGCACATGGTTATGGCGAAAGTATTAGGAGATCGGGGAGTCGACGGTTTTGTCTTCCGCGGAGATGATGGACTCGATGAAATTACGTTAGCTACAACAACTTCAGTACTGACTATCGGTAACGGAGAGATAGCTCGTGATTTATTAGACCCTCTCGACTTTTCAATAGATCGTGCACCTTTGTCAGCACTTCAGGGAGGCGATGCCACTGAGAATGCACGAATCACTTCTGCAATTTTCGCGGGCGAGCGTGGTGCACCACGAGATGCAGTCGTGCTCAATGCTGCCGCTGCAATAGCCGCCTTTGATGGCAACCTTCACTTAAATCTGAACGAGCGAATTTCACAAGGCATTTTCAAAGCCACTCAAGCAATAGATTCGGGAGCAGCAAGCAAGTTGTTGGCTGATTGGGCCGCGCTGAGTCAAGCATTGCTACTGCCGTAATCGAGTCACTTTCTTTGTGAATTTCTCGACATCATCCACTGTTGTGACACCGTAGCTTCCAAATCGTTCGAAAACCCCATGGAGAACTTCAACAGTCGCCCTGGCGTCATCGAGTGCTCGGTGATTTGGTGAAGTCTGTGTTCCGAAAAATGCCGAGAGGGTTGAGAGTTTGCAATCTGAAACATCATCTAAACTCAAGACCGACCGAGCTAAGCGAACTGTGTCGAAAACTTTGTATTGCGGCCACATGTACCCATGCTGCACCGCCGCAGCCTTGAGAAAACCTAAATCGAAACTTGCATTGTGTGCAACTAAAATGTTCTCAGTTACTGGCCCTAAGAACTCAAAAAACGATGGTAGAAGTTTCTCTATGGATGGAGAATCTTGAATCATTGCATCAGATATTCCCGTTAATTCAGTAATATAATCAGGAATAGGCGTTCCGGGATTAACGAGTGATTGGAACTCTCCAATAACAATGCCGCCTCGTACCTTTACCGCGCCAATCTCCGTGATTGCCGCACCAATTTTGAGGGAGCCGCCCGAAGTTTCAAGATCCAAGACTACGAAAACGGATTCAGAGAGTGGGCGAGCAAATTCTTGAATGCTTGGTTGCCATGACTGCACATCGTCAATCTCTATATCCACATGAGATAGCCTAAATGAAATCACCGACAAAGTTCATTGAATGAAAATCGAAAAATGTGTACGCTCCCATATATGGCCGTTGAAACAGCACCACCCGGATCGATGCAAGATTGGTCAGCCACAGGTACGGGAAAAAATTCTCGCATAGGTGTTCTGCTGGTACACGGGTTTACTGGAGCCCCGCCTTCAATGCGGCCATGGGGTGAGTTTTTACTTTCGAAGGGGTACACAGTCCGCATCCCGCTGCTTCCTGGGCACGGCACAAAGCCAGAAGATTTGAACCAAGTAAAGTGGCAAGAATGGCCCGCCAAAGTACAGAGCGAACTTGAAGAGTTATTTAAATTGTGCGACCAAGTTTTTATCTGCGGACTGTCTATGGGAGGCGGAACAACACTCTACATTGCTTCTGAAAACAATGATCGCTTGAGTGGAATTATTTTAGTGAACCCGATGATTCACGTTCCATTCATATCGGCTCCGGTGGGTTACGTTCTTTCACGCTTCCAAAAACTTCGCACCAGTGTCGGAAATGATGTCAAGCGTCCAGGAGTCACCGAGCATGGTTATGACGCTCTGCCAACCCGAGGCATTCATCAACTACTCATCATGCTAAAAATTACCCGCAAGAGGCTCGGCAGCATAACTTTGCCGGTTCAACTCTTTCACAGCGTAGAAGATCACACTTTGCCGGTATCAAATACTGAAATAATTATGGCTGGTCTAGGATCCAAAAATAAAACTCGAATTGAATTAGTTAATAGCTATCACGTTGCCACTCTCGATTATGACCAAGAGTTGATCTTTCAAAATTCATTGACGTTCATACAAGGATTGTCAAAGAAATATCCTATGAATTAATTAAGGAGAGTTTTTAGCTCTCTATCAGTGGACCGTACTGGGATCGAACCAGTGACCCCCACAATGTCAATGTGGTGCTCTACCGCTGAGCCAACGATCCTTGCTGGGAAATCATACCCCACGATATTTATTACAGTGAGCGGCCGAAGTCATCCTCAATTCGCTCAATATCATCTTCTCCAAAGTAAGTCCCTGTCTGCACTTCAATGAAAATTACATCATCACTGCCAATATTTTCTATGCGATGTAAATCGCCAATAGCTAGATCAATAGTGTCATTAGCCTTAAGAGTTTTGTTTAGACCATTATGAGTGACGAGTGCGGTTCCAGACACTATGAACCAATGTTCAGCTCGTTTTTGATGGCGTTGATAGGAAAGTCGTTTACCGGGTTTGACCCAGATGCATTTGACTTTGTGCGTTTGGCTTTCTTGGAGAACTTCATAATGTCCCCAGGGGCGTTCTGATTCTGACATCGACCCCATCCATTTCTGTAGAAGGTTTAGAACAAAGATGGAGGTCGGGACGGGATTTGAACCCGTGTAGAGGGATTTGCAGTCCCTTGCCTCGCCTCTCGGCCACCCGACCAATTACATATCGCCGTGGCGACTTATCAGAGCGGACGACCGGGTTCGAACCGGCGACCTGAACCTTGGCAAGGTTCCGCGCTACCAACTGCGCTACGTCCGCGAGGGGGCAAAATCTATCGTAGGAAGGCCATAAGCGCCAAAGTGGAGTTTGAATGGATAGCGTTTACCCGTGATGCCTAGCGAAGCTATGTTCTGGATGAATGGTCGTTTAGCAACGGGGCTTTTGGAAATCTCGCACGACCCAGCTGCGCTAGATGACGGTGGGTTTTGGGCAGTTACTACCAATTTTGAAGGTCAATTCACTGGCGCTCGTTTCGAGACAGTTATACAAAGTGATTTTCCGCTAAGTCAGTGGGCAGGTGTTTCTGGCAAGTGGGCTAGTTCGAAAAATGAATCTGAATACATGAATTACGTAAGGACTATTCAGGAGTCAATCGGAGAAGGCCGGGTGTATCAAGTAAATGCCTGTCGTGAACTTTCTTTACCCTTTCCTGAACATGTGAATTTACGTGGTTTGTTTTCAAAAATTCTTGTGCAAAATCCAGCACCTTGGGCGAGCTATCTAGAAATTCCGAATGTCAATATCGCGTCTGCATCACCTGAACTCTTCTTGAAGCGAAGCGGAAATCTTGTTTCCACATCACCAATAAAAGGAACTCAACTTCCTGGACAAGAACATTTTGGGGCTAAAGATGTAGCTGAAAACATAATGATTGTTGATTTAATGCGTAACGATTTGGGCGCAATTTGTGAAAGTGGAAGCGTGACAGTTCCACGTTTATTGGAATCAGAATCACATCCAGGTTTAGTTCACTTAGTTTCAGATGTGCAAGGCCAATTACGAGCTGAAATAACATGGGGGGAGATACTTATGGCGCTACTCCCGCCTGGTTCAGTCAGTGGTGCACCTAAGTCTTCGGCGCTGCAAGTTATTGGTGAAAATGAAAAAATACGAGGACCTTATTGTGGAGCACTTGGTTGGATCCAAGGCGATCAATGCGAACTCTCCGTTGCTATTCGTATCTTTTTTAAAGATCAAGGACTCAAGTTTGGAACAGGCGCTGGTATTACTTGGAGCAGTGATCCCGCTGGAGAATGGGAAGAAACGCAACTCAAAGCCCGACGCCTTATTTCCATTGCCGGAGGCGACCTTTAATGCGAACTTCATTTAACGGCGTGCTTGAAAGAAATGGCATCACGAAACTTACTTCGCAGGGTTGGCTGGATGGAAATGGAATTTTTGAAACTATAAGAACCGTGCGTTCACGCCCATATTTATTTCAACGACATCTCGACAGAGCAACTAGCTCTGCAGGTATTGCCAATATCCCCATGCCTGGTTCAGAGATAATCCAAACGAGTGTTGCGCAGTTGCTCAATTCTGATTCATGCGAAAATGGTTTGCTACGGATTTCATTTGGCAGTGATGGAAATTGGGCTGCCGCACATATTCCCTATGAACCCATTAATACTGCCGCAAACGTGTGCACACATACAGATCAGATTGATACTGCTGGGGAATCAATAAAGCGTTATCCGTATGATTATCGCTTACGGATTTTGGAGAACGCAAAAGAGTTAGGCTTTGATGAAGCTCTAGTAGTTAATGCCACAGGAAATGTTTGTGAAGGCGCTGTAACGAATTTGTTGGTAAATCTTGATGGGCAATGGATAACTCCACCCACTTCCGATGGATTATTGCCAGGAATCATGCGCGGGTTCGTGATTGAGAATTTTCCGGTAAAAGTCTCTTCGCTATCCAAATCTAGATTAGATGATGTTTCGGCGGCAATTTTGTTAAGTAGCCTGCGAATAGCCCAACCAATCCAATCTATTAATGGACGAAAACTGGCTGCTTCCGAGACGTTCTGCGCGCAAATTGAAGCGATGACTGTGCTTCATTCGGTAGACTAATTTCATGTCCACGATTGAAATTACCGTTGATGGTAAGGCGCTCACAGTTGAGGCAGATACTCGTCCCACCAATCTTTTTACCGATGATAAAGAAATTGTGGTCGCCCGCATTAATGGTGTGTTGAAGGATTTGTGGACCGATTTACAATCTGGTGACATCGTAGAAGGTGTATCGATTTCATCTCCAGATGGCTTAGCTGTTCTGCGTCACTCTACAGCCCACGTTATGGCGCAAGCGGTACAGTCTGTTTTTGCTGATACACGCCTTGGTATAGGGCCTCCAATTAAAGATGGCTTTTACTATGACTTTGATCCACAACAAACTTTTAATCCAGATGATTTAGTAAAAATAGAAAGTGCAATGCGCAAGATTGTAAAAGAGGGTCAACGTTTTAAGCGTCGTGTTATTACTGAATCACAAGCTCTCTTAGAGCTGGCGCATGAACCGTATAAATGTGAACTAATTGGCATTAAAGGACCCGCAGGGGATGAGGCCAGTGTTGAAGTTGGTGGAAGTGAATTAACCATCTACGACAATTTGGGACGCGATGGAAATCCTGTTTGGAGCGACTTGTGTAGAGGCCCGCATTTGCCTTCGACTAAACACATCCCAGCATTTAAATTAATGCGGACTGCCGCCGCTTATTGGCGTGGCTCAGAGAAAAATCCGATGTTGCAGCGAATCTACGGAACTGCCTGGCCTTCGCAAGATGAACTCAATGGTTATCTTGAACTTTTAGCTGAAGCCGAAAAACGTGATCATCGCCGCTTAGGAACTGAGTTGGATCTATTTTCGTTTCCAGAGGAAATTGGTTCCGGATTAGCAGTATTTCATCCAAAAGGGGGGATTATTCGTCGCGCGATGGAGGATTACTCTCGCAAGCGCCATGAAGACGAGGGTTATGAATTTGTTTACTCTCCACACTTAACTAAGGCCGCACTTTTCGAAACTTCCGGACATTTACAGTGGTATGCCGATGGCATGTATCCACCAATGATTCTGGATGAAGAACTGCATGCCGATGGCACTGTTAAGCGGGCGGGTCAGCAGTACTACATGAAACCCATGAATTGTCCGTTTCACAATTTAATATATAAATCTCGCGGCCGTTCTTACCGAGAATTACCTTTGCGTCTTTTTGAATTCGGTACGGTTTATCGATACGAAAAATCCGGCGTACTTCATGGAATTACACGTGCGCGTGGATTCACCCAAGATGATGCACATATCTACTGCACCAAAGAGCAGATGGTTGATGAACTTGATTCGTTGTTAACTTTTGTACTTAATTTGTTGCGAGATTATGGACTGAACGATTTTTATCTCGAACTTTCAACTCGTAATCCTGAAAAATCTGTTGGCGAAGATAGTGATTGGCTTGAAGCAACGGAGGCATTGCGCAAAGCAGCTACGGCTCAAAATCTAGAACTCGTTTTAGATGAGGGTGGAGCGGCATTTTATGGGCCAAAGATTTCCGTTCAAGCAAAAGATGCGATCGGGCGTACATGGCAGATGTCAACGATCCAAGTTGACTTTCAATTACCGCAAAGATTTGAACTCGAATATGCAGCAAGCGATGGAACTCGTCAACGACCAGTAATGATTCACCGTGCGCTATTTGGCTCTATTGAAAGATTCTTTGGAGTATTGACTGAACATTACGCCGGAGCATTTCCTCCATGGCTTGCTCCTGTGCAAGCAATAGGAATCCCAGTGGCAGATGCATTCTCAGATTATTTAGCTGATGTAATGCATCAGATGCGCAAGGCGGGCATTCGAACTGAACTCGATAGTTCAGACGACCGGATGCAAAAAAAGGTACGCAATGCGCAGTTACAGAAAATCCCATTCATGGTTATTGCAGGGGAAGAAGATCAAGCAGCTGGGGCTGTGTCTTTTCGTTTCCGAAATGGTGACCAGCAAAACGGTATTCCCGTTGCAGATGCAATTGCACATATCAAAAAAATCGTCGCAGACCGTACTCAGGTATAGAAGTTGTCCATAGACGGTCTTGGTATTCCCGATGGTTGGGCAC
>CAFBLH010000022.1_pt1 | contig 23137 bp, 22 predicted proteins | sample 7268051 | NCBI WGS metagenome assembly CAFBLH01 (sample SAMEA6814031, study PRJEB35770) | freshwater metagenome | biome: Freshwater; feature: Freshwater reservoir; material: water | place: Czech Republic | collected 2016-04-20 | depth 30m m | reverse complement strand
TCGGAGTTAAAAAGACTTCGCCTGATGTCTTTCCAAACTCACTCACATGCGCACTTAGTGAGAGCTTTTGGGATTTGATGATGTGGCGCACTAATGAAAAACCGTTCGCATGAAAACCACTTGATGGCATTGCAATTAATACATCACCTGCTTGCACCAAGTTTTCGCCTAATTGTTTATCAGCATCGACCACGCCTGTTGCTGCACCTGCAATATCAAACTCGTCCTCATCTAATAATCCTGGGTGTTCAGCGGTCTCCCCACCAATCAAAGCTGTGTTAGCTTTTATGCAACCGCGTGCAATCCCAGCAACAATCTCTGCAATACGTTCTGGTATAACTTTTCCAACCGCAATATAGTCCGTCATAAATAATGGTTCTGCTCCACATACAACTAAATCATCCACAACCATTGCTACTAAATCTTCACCAATTGTGTCGTACTTGCCAATAGCACGCGCTATCTCTGTCTTTGTCCCAACACCATCTGTCGATGTTGCAAGAAGAGGTTTGGTCATTTTTTTAAGTGCACTTGCATCAAATAATCCTGCGAAACCTCCGATGCCACCTAAAGCCTCTGGCCGTGAGGCCTTTGCAATTGAGGCCTTCATTAGGCTTACCGCACGATCTCCTGCATCAATATCTACACCTGCATCTTTGTATGTACTCATCTAAATACCTTGCACTTCGGTAATTTCAAGGCGCATCTTTCCCTCAGACATGTCTGCAGGGATTCTGATGGGATAAACACCCGTAAAACATGCCGAACAGAGCTTATTTTCCTCAATCTGGGTTGATTGAATCAGTCCTTCGAGTGAAACAAATCCCAGTGAATCAGCGCCAATTGAACGACGAATCTCTTCGATTTCAAGCCCACTTGCAATTAGCTCAGCGCGAGTTGCAAAGTCAATTCCATAGAAACATGGCCACTTAACTGGTGGTGAAGAAATACGAACATGAATCTCACGCGCACCAGCCTCACGTAGCATACGAACTATGGCACGCTGAGTGTTTCCTCTTACTATTGAATCATCTACTACAACGATTCTCTTTCCTTCAATAATCTCACGCAGTGGATTCAGTTTTAACCTAATACCCAGTTGGCGAATAGTTTGCGACGGTTGAATGAAAGTTCGCCCCACATATGAATTTTTCACTAAACCAATTCCAAATGGAATTCCGGAACCCTTTGCGTAGCCGATTGCAGCTGGCGTTCCAGATTCAGGAATTGGAATGACTAAATCGGCTTCCACAGGTGCTTCTTTAGCTAATCGAACTCCGATAGCGACACGAGTTGCATGAATACCTTGACCAGCAATTGTTGTATCAGGGCGTGATAGGTAGACATATTCAAAAAGACAACCTTTTGGTTCAGCTGTTGCCCATCGCTTTGAGCGCACACCATTTTCATCAATAGCAATTAACTCTCCGGGTTCAATTTCACGAATAAAAGCAGCGCCGACAATATCTAGACCTGCGCTCTCTGAAGCAACTACCCAACCAGTCTCTAATTTGCCAAGTACCAACGGGCGAACACCATGACGATCACGCGCAGCATAAAGTGTGTGTTCATCCATGAAAACTAAAGAGAAAGCACCTTCTAATTGTGGCAAGACTGCAATTGCACTTGCTTCAACATTTTTTTCATTTTGTAATGAGATTAGTGCAGTCATGATTTCAGTATCGGTGGTTGCTCCACGGTCACGACCAGTAGTTGGTTCTAATTTTTGAACTAGTTCAGCTAATTCACCTGTGTTAGTTAAGTTGCCATTGTGGGCTAAAGCCAGTGTCCCGTACTTAGTTGGCCGTAGAGTTGGCTGGGCATTTACCCACGTACTCGACCCAGTTGTGCTGTAACGGCAGTGACCGATTCCTAAGTTTCCAGGAAGTGTTGCTAGATCACTTTCGGTAAAAACTTGTGAAACAAGACCCATATCTTTATAGACAAGAATTCTCTGACCATCACTCGTTGCAATTCCAGCTGACTCTTGTCCGCGATGTTGCAGCGCATACAAACCATAAAAGGCTAACTTGGCTACTTCTTCTCCTGGTGCCCATACGCCAAATACTCCGCAAGCATCTTGTGGCCCTTTGTCAGCATCCAAGATGTTGTGGTTTAACAAACCATCAGGTCGACGACTCATGAGCGCATCCTAAGCGGTAGATACTCCGTTAAATCCGCTCGGACACCAGATGCCGCTATTGCGCCGTTGCTGAGTGCATCTGCCCACGTAAGTTCTCCACTTACTAAAGCCAGCCAGGTTGTTGCATCCATTTCAATAACATTTGCAGGGGTTCCACGGGTGTGAGTAGGCCCATCACCGCATTGCACCGCCGCATAGGGAGGAATGCGTACTTCTATTGCTCGACCTGGTGCCTTAGCAACGAGAATATCTAAACTCTCTTTAACGGCTTGAAGAATTCTGGGGTCTCTCATCGCCATTAACCAAACAATCGAGGAAATGTTGAAGTGTGTGCAATGCGTAAATCATCAAGTGAAATAACACAATCATTAATAACCAATGAATCTCCACCAGTAGTTCCCAATTTTGTGAGAGTCGTTGAATATTTGCTAGTAAGTTGAGTGAGAATTTCCAATTTATTTGGTTCGATTGCAACGACTACCCGACCTGGCGACTCACTTAGTAGGCCTATACCAACTTCATTTAAAGAAACAGTTGCACCAATTGAATATCGCAAAACCATTTCAGTTAAGCCAGCAGATAATCCACCTTGACTTAAATCATGGGCCGCGCTAAATATTTTTGCAGAATGTCCAGCAAGGAGTAGCTCTATAAGTCGCATTTCACGAGCTAAATCAGCAGTAGGGGTCTGCCCTATGCGTTCGCCATGGAGAAAGGCCCATTCACTGCCAGCTAAATCAGCAAACGTATCGCCCAAGAGATATAGATCTAAACCTGCACTGCTAAAACTCATTGGTGTTCGAGTACGAACATCTTGAATGACTCCAAGTACACCAATTACTGGTGTTGGCAAGATTGCAACACTTCCAGTCTGATTGTAAAAGGAAACATTGCCACCAGTAACTGGTAATCCCATTTCTAAACAACCGTCTGCAAGACCGCGTACTGATTCGGCAAACTGCCACATGACACCTGGATCTTCAGGGGAGCCAAAGTTTAGACAGTTAGTAACAGCTAATGGGCGAGCTCCCGCAGTTGCAATATTTCGAGCAGCTTCTGCAAGGGCTAACTTTGCCCCTTCATATGGATTCAGATAAGACCAGTTTGCATTTGCATCCGTTGAGATTGCAACACCTAAATGTGTTTTTTCATCAATACGAACCATTCCAGAGTCATCAGGTTGAGATTGAATTGTATTTCCCTGAACATATTTATCATATTGTGAAGTGACCCATGATTTATCGGCCAAATTAGGAGCACCTGCAAGTTTGAGGACTGCTGCCCTCACTTCTTCTGACGTATTTGGAATCATCACATTAACTTTTTGCGAATTTACTAAATCAATGTATGCAGGTTGTGTAAATGGGCGGTTATAAACTGGACCCTCGTGGGCAACGGTGCGCGGTGGTACGTCCACAATCACTTCACCATTCCATGTAATTTCCAAGCGGTCTCCATCGGTAACTTCACCAATTGCAGTTACGGTCACATCCCACTTCTTGCAAATCTCTAAAAAGCGTGACAACTTTTCTGGTTCAACAATTGCGCACATGCGCTCTTGCGATTCTGACATTAAAATCTCTTCAGGTGAAAGTGATGGATCGCGTAAAGGAACCCTATCTAGCGCTACTTTCATGCCCCCAGAGCCACCTGAGGCTAATTCACTTGTTGCACACGATAAACCTGCACCACCTAAATCCTGTATTCCAACTACTAAATCCTCAGCAAAGATTTCAAGTGAGCACTCAATCAAAATCTTTTCTACAAAAGGATCTCCTACTTGAACACTTGGTCGTTTTGTTGAACCTCCAGCACCAAAAGTTTCAGAAGCAAGTACTGAGACTCCGCCTATTCCATCTCCACCGGTTTTAGCACCAAAAAGAACTACCAGGTTGCCTGCGCCAGCAGCTTTAGCTAATTTAATATCACTATGTTTCATAACACCAATGCACAGAGCATTGACTAATGGATTACCTGCATACGTTTCATCAAAAACAATCTCTCCCCCGATATTGGGTAACCCCAAACAGTTTCCATAACCGCCAACACCTGCGACGATTCCAGGTAGAACTCGACGGGTATCTGGCGCATCTGCTGGACCAAACCTCAGTGGATCCATAACAGCAATTGGTCGGGCACCCATCGTCAAAATATCTCTAACAATTCCACCAACACCAGTTGCTGCACCTTGATACGGCTCAACAAAGGATGGGTGATTATGCGACTCAATTTTAAAAGTAACTGCATAACCTTGACCAACGTCGACAACGCCGGCATTTTCGCCAATGCCCACAAGGAGCGCATCAGAGTGGGGGGCTTTTTCACCAAACTGTTTCAAATGTACTTTTGATGACTTATATGAGCAGTGCTCAGACCACATGACCGAGTACATCGCTAATTCTGACGACGTTGGGCGCCGACCTAGGATCTCTTTGATACGTGCGTACTCATCGGGTTTTAAACCAAGTTCGGCAAAAGGTTGTTTGTTATCTGGCGTATTCTTCGCGATTGAAACGGTATCAAGGCTCATTACTTAACCATTGCATTCAAAATTGAAGTAAAGAAGCCAAGTCCTTGTGCAGATGGCCCTGTTAGTCGGTCAATAGCGTGCTCTGGGTGAGGCATAAGGCCCACTACATTGCCTCGAGCATTTGAAATTCCTGCAATTAAGTTGCGAGAACCGTTGGGATTTTCACCTACATAACGAGCAATCACTCGACCTTCTCCTTCTAACTGAGCAAGCGTCTTGTTATCACATTGAAATGAGCCCTCACCATTTTTAAGTGGAATAGTTATTTTATCCCCAACATTAAAAGATGTGGTCCATGCAGTTGTATTACTAATAATTTCAATTTCTTGATCACGGCACAAGAAATGTAAATCGGAGTTGCGCGTTAAGGCACCGGGCAGTAAGTGTGATTCGCAAAGAACTTGAAAACCGTTACAGATTCCAAGAACTGGCATGCCTTTTTCAGCAGCTTCAATCACCAAATTCATTACCGGAGCAAAACGAGAGATAGCCCCACAGCGTAGATAGTCCCCATAAGAAAATCCTCCTGGCAAAATTACTGCATCGACTCCTTTAAGATCCGCGTCCGCATGCCAAAGGGCAACAGCTTCAGCACCACCATGTGTAACAGCGCGCGCAGCATCGCGATCATCCAGCGTCCCTGGAAAAGTTATGACTCCAATGCGCATTACTTTTCAACTCTTACTACATAGGTTTCTATAACTGGATTTGAAAATAGAACTTCAGCTGCTTTTTCTACTTCAGCTAACTGTGCTGGTGTCGGCTCTCCTTCAATAACTATTTCGAATCGCTTTCCTTGTCGAACTGACTTCGCAAACGTAAATCCAAGTCGGGGTAGTGCAGATGCAACGGCATTTCCTTGTGGGTCTAAAATCTCTGGCTTTAACATCACTTCAACCACGATTATTGCCATTGTCATATTCTCCTTGTTTTAGAAAACGTTGCCAGTTAAACGAAAAAATGCCTCTTTATATCTTTGTGCTGTTTTTTCAACGATCTCTTCCGGTAGTTCTGGAGGTGGACTATTTCTATCCCAACCACTTGCTACGAGGTAATCACGTAAAAACTGTTTGTCAAAGGATGCTTGCGCTCCCCCGGGTGCCCAAGTTGAAAGCTCCCAAAACCTAGAAGAATCTGGGGTTAGCGCCTCATCGCCCAAGATAATCTCTCCGAGCGCGTTACATCCAAATTCAAATTTAGTGTCGGCCAGAATTATTCCACGCTCTTTAGCAAAAGCAGCAGCAGTCTCATACAACGTGATAGTCAAATCCTTCAAAGCTTGTGCCTGGTCGTTACCAATACTGATAGCAGCAGTTTCGAAATCTATATTGATGTCATGATCGCCAATTTCTGCCTTTGTCGCTGGTGTAAATATCGTCGTTGGCAGTTGCGAGCCATCGAGTAAACCCGTCGGAAGGTGATTACCGCATACAGCTTGATTATTTTGATATTCGTTCCAACCGCTCCCCGTCAAGAAGCCACGTGCTACGCATTCAATTTCAAACATTTCAAGTGGTTGCACAATCACAGCGCGATCAATTACAACATCTGGAACTTCTGTGGATACAACATGATTTGGGATTATGTCTTCAAGAAGTTCAAACCAAAAAAGTGAGAGTTGCGTTAATACAGCGCCTTTGCCAGGAATTGTAGTTGGCATTACCCAGTCATATGCAGATACACGATCTGATGCCACAAGCAGAATCTCATTATTATTATTCGAATATAAGTCTCGCACTTTTCCGGTGCGCAGATGAGTCCACCCAGGTATTGAAGGCGCTGGCGGTGGACCAGCTAGGCCAAAGCCGCTCACCGAATAGAGCCGGGCTTGTACTGCATTGCTGCAGGGTGCGCGGAAGTTATCGCTTCAATGCGATGAACAACTCGTGCAACTTGTTGGCGAGCATCGCCAGTGAATTCAAGTGGGCTGCTTATAAGAAGATTTAAAGCCGATTGATCTAATGGCAAGCGAGAGTCGTTAGCCAAATCGTGAAGCAGTGTGTTCTCTTTACCTTCGCGCATTCCAAGAGCGGCTTTCACCGCATGCTCCTTAATAACTTCATGTGCAACTTCGCGACCAACACCTGCTTTTACGGCGGCCATTAAAATCTTAGTAGTTGCAAGAAAGGGCAGATACCTCTCTAGTTCAGCTGCAATAACCTTTGGAAAAGCACCAAATTCACCCAAAACAGTGAGCATTGTTTCAAGTAAGCCATCAATTGAATAAAACGCATCAGGTATCGCGACACGGCGGACAACACTGCATGAGACATCACCCTCATTCCACTGATCACCAGCTAATTCGCTAACCATCGATGCATAGCCGCGCAAAACTACTGCCAATCCATTTACGCGTTCACACGAGCGAGTATTCATTTTATGTGGCATTGCGCTACTACCAACTTGACCTGCTTTAAACCCTTCAGTAACTAACTCTGATCCAGCCATCAATCGAATTGATGTTGCCAATGATGAAGGAGCTGCTGCCAATTGGACGAGTGTTGTTACAACATCATAATCAAATGAGCGGGGATAAATCTGTCCAGTTGAATCTAATATGGATTTAAAACCAAGCTCTTTGGCAATCTCTGCTTCAAGCTTTGTATGTGCATCGGAGGATCCAAGTAAATCGATAGAGTCTTGTGAGGTTCCAACAGGCCCTTTAATGCCCCGCATTGGATATCGGCCTTGGAGAGCTACCAAACGCTCATAAGCAAAAAGTAATTCTTCGGCCGATGATGCAAAGCGTTTACCAAGAGTTGTGATTTGTGCCGGCACATTATGTGATCGACCAGCAATCGGCTGATCTGCATACTGTGTTGCGCGCTCTGCTAACCGTGCAAGAAGTGTTACAACTTTTCCTTGAACAATTTCTAAACCTTTTTGAATTTGAAGTGCTTCAATATTTTCAGTCAAGTCACGACTTGTCATACCAGCATGGATTGCTTCATGACCCGCAAGATCGTTGAACTCTTCTATTCGCGCTTTTACATCATGGCGTGATTTTTTTTCTCGTGCATCTATAGATGCTAGATTCACATTTGTTATTACGCGTTCATAATCTGAAATAACATCTTTGGAAATTGTGTGGCCAAGTGCAGATTGTGCACGCATGACCGCAATCCACAATTTACGCTCGGCAATTATTTTGGCTTCTGGCGCAAAGATGTCCCGCATTGCAGCGGATGCATATCTGTCGGCAATGAGGCTCACTGATGAATTATCGGCCATTTAATTGCCTTTTTCTGCCACTGAGGCGTTTAGTGCGATGTCGCTGCGATAAAAAGAGCAGGGTAAGGATATTTGGCTAATGACACGGTACGCACGGTCCCGAGCTTCGGTGAGATCGGCGCCAATGCCGGTCACGCTTAAAACTCGACCGCCTGAAGCAATAAGACTTTCGCCACTTTGAGATATTCCTGCATAGAAAACTTTCACATTCTCACCATTTGGAATCTTCGAAATCACGGAACCGTTTTGAGGAGCGCCTGGGTATCCATCTGCAGCAAGCACGACAGCCACTGCTGATTGATCCGTCCACTCAAGAACTGTGTCTGCAAGTCCTCCAGTTGCCGCTTTGAATAAAAGGCTTGCTAATGGGGTTTTAAGTAATGGAATCAACACCTGTGTCTCGGGATCTCCAAAGCGTACGTTGAACTCGATTACCCGCGACCCGTGGTCGGTAAGTGCTAAGCCTGCATATAGGAGACCCACAAATGGTGTTCCCCGTGCATTCATTTCAGCAATCATTGGCGCAAGAACTTGAGTATAAGTTTCTTCAATAATTTCAGTTGGTGCCCAAGGAAGTGGTGAGTATGCACCCATTCCTCCTGTGTTTGGTCCAGTGTCATTATCATGTGCACGCTTAAAATCTTGTGCTGGTTGCATAGCGAGAATTGAAACTCCATCACTTATGCCAAAAAGTGATACTTCGGGGCCATTTAAAAACTCTTCAATAACCACACGCCCACATGCAATTGCATGGCGTAAAGCTTCTTCGCGATTGAGTGTGACTACAACGCCTTTACCACCAGCTAAACCATCGTCTTTAACAACATAGGGTGGGCCAAAGGTATCAAGAGCGCTTTCATACTCTTGCACAGTAGAACAAGTAAAACTTTGCGCGGTCAAAACCCCGGCATCAGACATTACCTCTTTGGCAAAAGTTTTAGACCCTTCAAGTTGTGCTGCAGCTTTTGATGGCCCAAACACAGCAATCTTTAATCGCCTGAGATCATCGGCAACACCATTTACAAGTGGAGTTTCGGGACCAATCACAACTAAATCTGCTTCGATTTCCTGTGCCAGGGCAACGATTTCAGCATTACTCGATATATCTATTGCATGACACTGTGCAAACTCTGCAATACCTGGATTGCCTGGTGCAACATGTAGCGATGTACATGCAGGATCTGCGTGTAGACCTAGTCCAAGAGCGTGTTCACGACCGCCACTACCGACTAGGAGGATTTTCATTTATTAAATGAAATCCGTTACAACAATGGTTTCATCGCGCCCGGGACCAACACCGATTGCACTCATTGGTGCTCCGGAAATTTTCTCCAAGAAGGCGACATAATCTTGCGCTGCTTTTGGAAGATCGCTGAGTTTTCTTGCCTTCGTAATATCTTCGCTCCAGCCTTGTAAATACTCATAAATCGGTTTTGCGTGATGGAAATCGCTCTGTGACGCGGGTAGTTCTTCAACGCGCTTACCATCAATTTCATAAGCAACACATACTGGAATTTTTTCCCAACCAGTTAATACATCTAACTTAGTTAAAAAGAAATCCGTTAGCCCATTTACTCGCACTGCATAGCGGGCAATTGGTGCGTCATACCAACCACAACGGCGTGCACGACCAGTAGTGACACCAATTTCGCCACCAATACGCCGCAAGGCTTCTCCATCTTCATCGAAGAGTTCGGTAGGAAATGGGCCGCTACCAACGCGCGTTGTATAAGCCTTTACAATTCCAATAACTTTATCAATCTTTGTTGGTCCAATGCCACTACCAGTGCATGCACCACCCGCAGTTGGATTACTAGATGTCACAAATGGGTAAGTACCATGGTCTACATCAAGCAATGTGCCTTGTGATCCTTCTAGAAGCACGCGCTTACCGGCTTTAAGAGCTTCATCAAGAAGCAGTACTGTGTCTGCAACATACGGGCGAAGAATTTCAGCGTAACCAAGATATTCTTCAAGAACTTCATCAATTTCGATATTTTTACGGTTAAAAACCTTAATAAGCACCTGGTTCTTATCACGGAGCGCACTTTCAATCTTTTGACGAAGGATTGATGGGTCAAATAAATCTTGAACACGAATTCCGATACGGTTAATTTTGTCGGCATATGCTGGTCCAATTCCCCGTCCAGTTGTGCCAATCTTTGACTTTCCTAAGAAACGCTCTGAAACTTTATCTATCGTGCGGTGATACGGTGTAATCAAATGTGCATTTGTTGAGATAACTAATTTACTACAATCAATTCCACGCTCAGTTAAACCTTTGATTTCTTCTAGCAATACACCCGGATCAATTACAACTCCATTACCAATAACTGGAATTACATTTGGGGAAAGAATTCCTGAAGGTAGTAAGTGAAGTGCATATTTTTGATCACCAATGACAACTGTGTGTCCGGCATTGTTGCCACCTTGATAGCGCACAACATAATCAACTCGGTCACCTAGTAAATCGGTGGCTTTACCTTTGCCTTCATCGCCCCATTGGGCGCCAAGCAAAACTAGTGCAGGCATCGATAAAGCCTCTCCAATTAGTTAGAAATTATTTGAGTGATGAAGTGCCAGTTGAACGAAGATCTTCACAAGCGTGTACAACACGTGCAGCCATTCCGGCTTCAGCAGCCTTGCCCCATGCACGAGGATCGTATGCCTTTTTATTTCCAACTTCGCCATCGATTTTTAACACACCGTCATAGTTCTTTAACATGTGATCGACAACAGGTCGAGTAAATGCATACTGAGTATCAGTATCTATATTCATCTTGATAACACCATAATCAAGTGATTCACGAATTTCTGACAACAGTGAACCTGAACCACCATGAAAAACTAGGTCCATTGGCTTACTTCCGGCAGGTAATCCAAGTTTGTTAGATACTGCTTCTTGAAGTGTTGCCAAAATCTTTGGCTGTAGAACGACATTTCCTGGCTTGTAAACTCCATGAACATTTCCGAAAGTAGCTGCTACTAAATACCGCACATCAGTTCCAAGAGTTTCAATAGTTAGAAGTGCATCTTCAGGATGTGAATAAAGTTTTGCATCGTGCTTGGCTTCAATGCCATCTTCTTCTCCGCCAACAACTCCGATTTCAATTTCAAGAATTGTGCGAGCTGCAATTGACATATCCAACATCTCTCTAGCAACTTTCATGTTTTCTGCCATTGATACTGCTGAGCCATCCCACATGTGTGAATTAAATAGTGGAGCTTTTCCTAATGCAAGACGTTCTGCACCAAAAGCAAGTAGCGGGCGCATAAAACCATCAAGCTTTTCTGCTGGGCAGTGATCTGTGTGGATTCCAATATTGACGTTGTAGTTCTTTGCAACAACGTGTGCAAATTCGGCGAGCGCTACTGCGCCATCAACCATCTTTTTAACTGTTGAACCCGATGCATATTCAGCACCGCCCCAAGAAAATTGAATGATTCCATCGGACTCGGCTTCGGCGAAACCACGAATTGCCGCAGTGATGGTTTGTGATGATGAAACGTTAATCGCCGGATATGCAAAGGCACCTTTTTTGGCGCGATCCAACATATCTACATAAATCTCGGGGGTTGCAATTGGCACTATGGCTCCTCGTCGCTCTGGTGTAAAACTCTAGGAGAGCGCTTCGTTGAACCATCTAGAGGCTTACGGCCAATCCTCTCACTTACCTGTCAAAACCCACAAAAGCGGCGCGAAAAAGCCCCTAAACCCAGGCGGTGAGGGGCTTTTTCGTGCCTGTGGCTACATCAGTACCTTAAAGGCATTACGCAGGAAGCGGGCCAATGCCGAGACCAGAGTGGGATTGCTTAAGAATTTTAGAAATAACAGGACAAATGTTGAGATGCTCATTTTTCTCCTTTCAATAGGCGTCCAGCATCTTTGCCTGCTTTATTGAATGAGAAAGAGCACTGTCAAATCACTGTTGATAACAATGGCGAAAGGGTAATCTCCCACGTTATGAACCAAGACCATGAGTCATTAGAAAACCTTCTTACTGAGAATCGCCACTTCTTGCCCAGTCCAGAATTCGCCGCACAAGCAAATGCACAGCCCGATGAGTATGCACATGCAAACAAAGATCGCTTAGCTTTTTGGGAAGAACAAGCTAGCAAACTTCAGTGGGACGAAAAATGGAATGAAGTACTCGAATGGAAAGCACCGTACGCTAAATGGTTTTTGGGTGGAAAAATAAATGCATCAGTTAACGCGCTAGATCGACATGTTGCTGAGGGTCGCGGAAATCGAGTCGCTTTTCATTTTGAAGGTGAACCTGGTGACACACGAACAATTACTTATGCAGAACTTCTAGCCGAAGTTAAAAAGGCAGCAAACGCATTAATTGAAATTGGAATCAAAGCCGGTGATCGTGTTGCAATCTACATGCCGATGATTCCCGAAGCAGCTATCGCAATGTTGGCATGTGCTCGTATTGGTGCACCTCACTCAGTAGTCTTTGGTGGATTTTCAGCCGATGCTTTGTTATCACGTATTCAAGATGCTGATGCAAAATTAGTTATTACTGCAGATGGTGGATTTAGAAAAGGTGCGGCATTTGCACTTAAGCCTGCAGTTGATGAAGCACTCAAAGGTCAGCACAATGTTGAGAAGGTTTTAGTTGTCCAGCGCACACAGCAAGAAACTGCGTGGACAGATCGCGATATTTGGTGGCACGACATTGTTGGTCGACAATCAGTTGAACATGTTGCAGAAAATTTTGATGCTGAGCATCCGCTATTTATTTTGTATACATCAGGTACGACAGCCAAGCCAAAGGGTATTTTTCATACAACTGGAGGTTATCTAACCCAAGTTGCCTACACCCACAGGGTTGTATTCGACCTAAAACCCGAAACCGATGTTTATTGGTGTACCGCTGATGTTGGTTGGATTACGGGTCATAGTTATGTCGTTTATGGACCACTCATTAATGGTGCAACACAGATTATGTATGAGGGAACTCCTGATACACCACATAAAGGACGCATCTTTGAGATTGTTGCAAAATATGGAGTGACTATTTTGTACACAGCACCAACGTTGATTCGTACTTGGATGAAGTGGGGAGATGAATATCCTCAGGCCCATAATTTAAAATCACTTCGATTATTGGGGACCGTTGGTGAACCAATTAATCCTGAAGCTTGGATGTGGTACCGCGAAATTATCGGTGGCAATCGTTGTCCAATTGTTGACACGTGGTGGCAAACTGAAACTGGCGCAATAATGATTTCGCCTCTGCCAGGTGTTACTGCTACTAAACCTGGTTCAGCAATGAGACCAATCCCAGGAATAAGCGCAAAAGTTGTTGATGACAACGGCACACCGGTTGGCGATGGTCATGGTGGTTACTTAATTCTTGATGAGCCATGGCCTGCGATGTTGCGAGGTGTATGGGGTGAAGATGAGAGATACAAAGAAACATATTGGTCTCGATTTAAGGGAATTTACTTTGCTGGTGATGGCGCAAAATTAGATAACGAAGGTTCAATCTGGCTTCTTGGTCGCGTTGACGACGTTATGAATGTGTCTGGTCATCGAATTTCCACAACAGAAGTTGAATCAGCGCTTGTTTCACATGAAGCTGTAGCCGAAGCAGCTGTTGTTGGTGCAGCTGATGCAATGACAGGTCAAGGAATTGTTGCTTTTGTCATTTTGCGATCTGGTATTACCCATGCAGATGGTGAAGAACTTAATACGCAACTTCGTAATCACGTTACAAAAGAAATCGGTGCAATTGCTAGACCTCGACAAATTCTGATTGTCAATGAACTTCCAAAGACAAGAAGTGGCAAAATTATGCGCCGCTTACTCAGAGATGTGGCTGAAGATCGAGTTGTGGGTGATGCAACGACGTTGGCCGATCCCAATGTCATGAAGCTAATTGCTGCAGGACTACAGAGTGCTAAGGATGAGGATTAAAGCTTCACCCCTAGATGTTGAGATGTGAGTGAAATTAGTTCAATCTCACTTTTTAGCACGCCAATATGTTTGTACGCGACCGAGCCATCCGCGGATATAAACCATGTGACCGGCACTCCCATCCCGAAGTACGCGCGGGATCTGCCATCGGAATCAAAGAGGTTTGGCCAATTAATGCCATTATTTTCTACAAAACTACGGCCGTCTTCAATAGATGCTTCTTCAACATCGACTCCGATTAATGCGACTTTACCTTCAGCCTTTCTATAAAAGGAACGTAAAATTGGCATTTCTTCTTTACATGGTCCGCACCACGATCCCCAGACGTTAATAATTGCTGGACCCTTAATACCATCGATAGATGCACCAACTGTTCCATCAAGACACCCCAAGTCAATTGATTTTTCAGTTGAAATACTTCTTATGCCAGAACAAGAAATTACCTGACCGGCAATCTCTTTACTCGGTGATGAACATCCCATAAGAAGTATGAGCATCCCTGCTATAAATAATCTCTTCATCGGAAATCCTTATCGGTTTTAACTAATAGATTGGCCTTAGCAACATCCATCTCACCAATTCCAACGCTGGGACACATCTTTGCAACTGGGCAAGCCCCGCATGCAGGTTTGCGTGAATGACAGATTCGCCGACCATGCCAAATCATTCGCTGTGACAAATTAGTCCATTCGGCTTGTGGTATTAATTCACCAACTATATGTTCAACTTTTACTGGATCTTTTTCATCAGTCCAACCGAAGCGGCGCGACAAACGACCAAAATGTGTATCAACTGTGATTCCAGGGATATCAAAGGCGTGACCTAAAACGACATTTGCAGTTTTACGACCAACTCCAGGCAGAGTAATCAACTCCTCCAATGTATCTGGAACTTCGCCACCAAAATCCTCAAGGATCTTTAGTGCTAGCCCTTTGATGTGCCGAGCTTTTGCGCGATAGAAACCAGTTTGGAAGACAAGTTGCTCGATATCGGATAGATCTGCCTTTGCAAATGCTTTCACACTTTTGTACTTCTTAAACAGTGCTGGGGTAACAGTGTTTACTCTCTTATCTGTGCATTGTGCGCTCAGAACAGTTGCGATAATCAACTGAAGTGGGTTCTGAAAATCCAACTCACACTTAATGTTTGGGTAAGTTTTACTGAGAATCCGATACACGGCCCGCGCCTGCTTGCGGCTTTCATTATTGGCGAGCATGAGGCTAAAGTACTCCTCGTGACCCCAGAACAAGATGTATTTCGCAAAGCCCCACTTTTCACAGCTCTTGATGATGCTGCAGCCGATTCACTTCGAGCTTCAATGGAGCCAGTTAAGATTTCTAAGGGCAATGTTCTTTTTGCCGAAGGCGATGAGGGCGATCACCTCTATGTAATTGTCGAAGGAAAATTAAAGCTCGGCACCTCGAGTGGTGATGGCCGCGAAAATCTACTGTCAATCCTTGGGCCTGGCGAAATGTTTGGCGAACTCAGTCTCTTTGATCCAGGTCCGCGAACATCAACTGCAACGGCAGTAACTGATGCAAAATTGCTAAGCCTTGGCCACAAAGAATTAATTCCATGGCTAGCCGAAAATCCAGCTGTGGCTCTACATTTATTAGGACGATTAGCACAGCGCCTACGTCGTACAAATGAAGCAGTAGGAGATTTAGTGTTTTCAGATGTACCGGGCCGTGTTGCCAAAGCACTTATCGATCTTGGTGAACGCTTTGGGAAAGAACAGCCCGAGGGGCTTTATGTCCATCATGATTTAACTCAAGAAGAGTTAGCTCAATTAGTTGGTGCATCCCGCGAGACTGTAAATAAAGCTCTCGCTGATTTCGCTTCTCGTGGTTGGCTTAAACTCGATGGCCGTGCAGTATTAATTACTGATTTCGAACGGCTTTCAAAGCGAGGTAAGTAAGTTATCTAGTAGACTTAGATAACTTAAAAATTGCTGGAGGCTTCTAGGTGGTGAAACGACTTGTTAGTAATATGATTAACAAGAATCGCCACCTAAAAATGGCGGATTCTCTTTACGGAGTAATCCTTCAGCGCCGCGCAGAGCTCCTTGAGCAAGGCCTAACTGCAGTGAGTTTTCAATTCCCAGGTCAATTTGAATCTCGTGTATCAGATATGCTGCACAGTGAAGAGTTCAAGATTATGGCGCTACCCGGGCTGGTGGTAGGGGCTACCCATAACTGGAGTGGTAAACGGGTATTTTTCTTACACGTTCCAAAGACAGCGGGGACCTCGGTACGGCTCGCGCTCATTAAGTCCGTTGGGACTCCAGCCTTTGAATTTTATAACCGTATCCCAAGTATTGAGCAGAGTATGCGAGAGCTTGAAAATAACTTCTGGCCGCTGTGGGTTGGGCATCAGAACGTTTCAAGTTTTCCCAGTGACATGAACGGCCTGACTATTTTTCGTGAAAGTCGATCGCGCATATTATCTACGTATCGCCAGCGTGGTCGAATGGCACTCATGAAAAATCCCCATATGTTAGATTCCGAAACGCTCGAAAAAAAGAAAAGCCAGGCTCGTACGACTATTTCTACGCCTTTTGGCACATGGCTCAACACCTCATTTAGAATGAAAAACTTGGGATATTTCATTCCCCCTGAGGAGGGCACTAAGTATCGGTCCAAAGAGTTTAAGAGTTATATTAATAAAATTTCTGAATCTGGGTTGGAGCAAATCCTCAATGAAAGTCTCTCTCGATTTACGCATGCTGCATGGTCACACGATGAGCCAGCGATTTTGAGGGCAATCTCGGAGATTTCAGGAAGAGAAACAACTGAGCTGCCTCGAGAAAATGTCTATCCCAACCTAAAAGGGTATCCACCACAGGTCTTAGATTCTGAAGCAATTGCCGAATTAAATACAATTCAAGATAAAGAGTCCATACTATACAAAGTTGCCCATGAACATGGCTTGGTGCCACTTCTAAGTAAGTCGGAGGCCGACGATCTCTTTGAAATAACTGCCAAAAGACTCGGTTTTACTTTTGGATAGGGTGGTGAAACGACTTGTTAGTAATATGATTAACAAGAATCGCCACCTAAAAATGGCGGATTCTCTTTACAGAGTAATCCTTCAGCGCCGCGCAGAGCTCCTTGAGCAAGGCCTAACTGCAGTGAGTTTTCAATTCCCAGGTCAATTTGAATCTCGTGTATCAGATATGCTGCACAGTGAAGAGTTCAAGATTGCAGTTCTTCCCAGATTAGTGGCTGATGCCACTAAAAACTGGACAGGTAAACGGGTTTTTTTCTTACACATTCCCAAGACTGCTGGAACTGCGATTCGGATGGCCCTTGTTAGATCGCTCAGAATTCCCCCTTATGAATTGTACACGAATAATACTTCACTGATCGAAGCTCTTGAATTCACGCACAATGATTTCTGGCCACTTTATTATGGGCACGAGAATATTGCATTTTTCCCAGAAGGCTACAGTGGAATTACTATTTTTCGTGAAAGTCGCTCTCGAGCATTGTCGCTGTATCGGCAGAAGTGTAGAGCTGCAGTAATTGATAATCCTTTGGACATTAATCAAGTAGCTTTTCAAGAAATGCGGAAGATCGCCCTAAAACTCTTATCGACACCTTTTGGAGAATGGCTAAATGTGCCTTCACAATTGAGTTCTATTGAGTATTTCATTCCATCAAAGCAGTTCGGAAGAAATTCCTACGAATCTAATGAATTTCAATCGCATATCCTCAGTTTGAGTTCTAACAAAATTGAAAAATGTCTCAATGAAAGCCTTGCTCGATTCACACATGCTGCTTGGGTGCATGATGAGACAGCGATTTTGAAGGCTATTTCAGAAATTTCTGGGGGAGAAATTACTGAACTTCCCAGAGAGAATGTCTTCCCCAATCTAGAAGAGTACCCAACCCAAATATTAGATAAAGATGCAATTATAAAATTGAATGCATTCCAAGAAAAGGAAGCAATTCTTCATAAGGTTGCTCATGAGCATGGCTTAGTACCGCTGCTGAGCAAATCAGAGGCCGACGATCTCTTTGAAATAACAGCGAAAAGACTTGGTTTTATTTTCGCTTAAAGTGAAATAATCAATCTGTAATTTCGACAGTTAACTCAATTTCAACAGGTGAATTCAATGGTAGCTCTGCAACGCCAATTGCACTGCGGGCATGTTTTGCTCCATCGCCCCAAATTGCGAGAAATAATTCGCTTGCGCCATTTACTACAGCCGGTGCGTTGATATATCCAGATGCACCATTGACATAGCCAACGACTCGAACGATTTTTGTAATTTTATTTACATCGGCAACAGTTTCGACAGCTGCGAGCGCATTGAGTGCACATATCTGTGCAAGCTCTTTAGCTCGCTCTGGTGTGATATCTCCATCAACTTTGCCAGCTCCAGCCATTTCACCATTTACTAACGGCAATTGTCCAGCAGTAAAAACAATGTTTGCCGTCCGAATCGCAGGGACATATGCAGCTACTGGCTTCGCCGCTACTGGAAGTTCCAAACCAAGTTCAGCCAGTTTTGCACGCACATCTACCGAGTTCATTTGATTTCTCTTTTCATATAAGCAACAAGTTGTTCACCAGTACCTGGTGCTGGAATAACTTGGACAAGCTCCCAACCATCTGATCCCCAAGTATCAAGGATCTGTTTGGTTGCATGTGATAGTAAAGGCACGGTTGCATATTCGAATTTCATTTGTTTAACGCTTCCTTCACTAGAGTGGATACGACAGAGCCATCGGCTTTGCCTGTGATTAATGGCTTAACGGCGCCCATGACCTTGCCCATATCGGCAGGTCCAGCAGCACCAGTAGATGTGATCGCATCCGCAATCATTTTCTTAATATCATCGATACTCAACTGGGCAGGTAAATACTTGGCAATTACTTCACCTTCGGCTTTTTCAAGTGCAGCTTTATCGGCGCGACCAGCGGCTTCAAATGCCTCTGATGCTTCGCGGCGCTTTTTGGCTTCGCGTGAAAGTACTGTGATTACCTCATCATCGGTTAAGACTCGGGCTTCTTTGCCAGAAACTTCTTCATTGGTCAAAGCGCTTAGCACCATGCGAATTGTTCCGGAGGTGAGTTCATCTCTACTTCTAATTGCTTCAGTGAGGTCTAACCGCAACTGCTCTTTAATGCTCATGAAGTGAACTCTATCGCGAGTAATTCAGCGATCTGCGCAGTATTAAGCGCTGCACCTTTGCGCAGATTGTCACCGCACACAAACATATCCAGTGCCATTGGGTCATCAAGGCTTTTGCGGACGCGTCCTACCCAAGTGGGATCTGTGCCAACAACATCGGCTGGGGTGGGAAACTTATAGTTTTCTGGATCATCTACCAGCTTAACCCCGGCTGCGTTTTGCAAAATGTCTTGCGCACCCTTGCGTGAAGGCTCTTTAGCAAAAACGGCGTGCACGGTGAGTGAGTGAGTAGTGAGAACCGGCACACGCACACAAGTTGCTGAAACTTTTAGATTTGGTAATCCTAAAATCTTACGTGATTCATTACGAACCTTTAGCTCCTCCGATGAATAACCATCAGCCTTTAATGAGCCCGCCCATGGCACAACATTTAATGCAAGTGGTGCTGGGAATGGGCCGTTGTCTTTAATGATTGCCCGAAGATCTCCCGCATTATCTCCCGCAGAAGTTCCAGCAACTAAACTTATTTGCTCACGAAGTACATCAAGTCCGGCTTGGCCTGCACCAGATGCTGCTTGATAAGAAGAAACTACCAGTTCTTTTAATTCGTAATTGCGATGCAATGCACCGAGTGACACAATCATTGAAAGTGTTGTGCAGTTTGGATTTGAAATGATTCCGCGTGGACGATTTTTAACTTCTTGCGGATTAACTTCGGGGACGACTAATGGGACATCTACGTCCATACGAAACGCAGCAGAATTATCAACGACAACTGCACCACGTGATGCAGCAATTGGCGCCCACTCTGCAGAAATTTCATCAGGTACATCGAACATTGCAACATCAATGCCATCAAAACTCTCAGGTGTAAGTGCAACTACAGTTAGTTCCTGACCTCGACACATGAGCTTCTTTCCTGCACTTCGAGCAGATGCAATTAAGCGGATTTCTCCCCATACGTCCGGGCGTTCAGACAAGATTCCGAGCATCACGGTTCCTACTGCCCCAGTTGCTCCTACAACTGCAAGTGCTGGTTTACTCATCGACCAGAACCCCCGTAAACAACGGCTTCATTTTGATCAGCATCTAACTCAAAAGCTGTATGGGCTGCTTTAACTCCGCGTTCAAGATCGGCTTCACGGCAAATAACTGAGATGCGGATTTCAGAGGTTGAAATCATCTCAATATTCACTCCTGCGTCAGAAAGTGCGCCAAAGAATGTCGCAGTGACTCCTGGATGCGAGCGCATTCCAGCGCCAACTAACGATAATTTCCCGATCTGATCATCATATTGAATCGATGCATAACCGACTTCACCCTGAAGTTTTTGCAAAATTGTAGTTGCATGTGCACCTTCAGCTTTTGGCAAAGTAAATGAAATATCAGTTAAACCAGTAGCAGCAGCAGATACGTTTTGAACAATCATGTCTATGTTGATGTCGGCATCGGCGATGGCCTGAAAAATTCGCGCAGCGACTCCTGTGCGATCAGGCACTCCAACAATTGTGATCTTTGCTTCGCTCTTATCATGTGCGATACCCGAGATAATTGCTTGTTCCATGGCTGCTCCTTCTGGGTGATCTTTAACCACCCAAGTTCCTTCGTTAGTAGAAAATGATGAACGTACGTGAATAGGTAAGTTGTAGCGACGTGCATACTCAACACATCGCAAGTGCAAAACTTTTGCACCGCTTGCTGCAAGCTCTAACATTTCATCGTATGTAACACTCTTTAATTTGCGAGCGCTCGGTACAACGCGTGGATCTGCACTGAATACTCCATCGACGTCTGTATAAATCTCGCAAACATCGGCGTCCAAGGCTGCTGCAAGTGCGACTGCAGTTGTGTCGCTACCACCACGACCGAGAGTTGTTACATCTTTTGTATCTTGTGAAATTCCTTGGAAGCCGGCAACGATTGCAATTGCGCCTTCTTTCAGGGCTTCTTGGATACGACCTGGGGTTACGTCAATGATGCGTGCTCGGCCATGTGTTGATGTAGTAATTACGCCAGCTTGGCTTCCGGTGAAAGATCGAGCTTCATGTCCTAAATTTGTAATCGCCATTGCCAGAAGCGCCATTGAAATTCGCTCTCCGGCGGTCAGCAACATATCCAGTTCACGTCCTGCAGGAATTGGCGTAATTTGTTTAGCTAAATCAATAAGTTCATCAGTTGTATCGCCCATAGCTGAAACCACGACTACGACTTGGTTGCCATCGCGCTTTGCGGCCACGATTCGATTGGCTACTCGCTTCATTCCATCGGCATCAGCGACCGAAGAGCCGCCGTATTTCTGAACAATTAGTCCCATGGGTCAATGGTGGCCCATGAAATTAGTTGGCGCTAACTAGTTTTCTAATTTTCTCAATATATGAGACGTCTTTCATACTACATAGTGAGATTAAACGTCTCTACGCCCTTCGAACGCTCGTCCAAGCGTAACTTCGTCGGCATATTCCAAATCTCCGCCCACAGGAAGACCCGATGCCAGACGTGATGTTTTGATATCTAAAGGTTTGATGAGGCGAGCCAAGTATGTGGCCGTAGCTTCACCCTCTCGGTTTGGATCAGTTGCCAAGATGACTTCAACGATTGCCGGATCACTTAATCTGGCCATGAGTTCGCGTATGCGCAACTGTTCTGGTCCGATTCCATCAATGGGAGATATTGCACCACCGAGCACGTGATACTTACCGCGAAACTCTCGAGTGCGCTCAATTGCAATGACATCTTTACTCTCTTCAACAACACAAATCGAAGTGTTATCGCGACGGGGGTCTCGACAAATTCGACATTCGGTTTCTTCTGAAACATTGCCGCATGTTGTGCAAAACTTAACGCGCTCTTTCACTGTACGAATTGAATCCACTAACGCTGCTGCTATTTCGGAGTCCGCTTGCAGAATATGGAATGCGATGCGTTGAGCAGATTTGGGACCTATACCAGGCAAGCGGCCTAATGCATCAATGAGATCTTGCAGTGCGCCTTCGTAAATTCCTGACATCTATTATTTCTCAATCACTTTTGCGCCAAGTTCTTGTGCCAACAACGCAGCACCTGAAAGTAAAACCTTATCTGTTGGAGCTTCCGATGTTCGAGTCTCACGCGCAAGCGGATTGTTGGTATCAATTGATGGATCTACCACACATTCAATTCGACGATCAAGACCAATAACGTCAATAAATGCATTACGTAGGATCTCTTCAGATTCAGAACGGATAAATGAATCCCGCGCTCCAGCATTAACAATACCAATTGTAATAGCCGTGTCATCAACAGCTAGCACCTGCGCAGAAGCGCTCAGCAGTGACCAAGTTAATCGACGGCGCTTCTTTACATCTTCAATAATGTCAGGCCATGCACGACGTAGCGATGTTATGTCGAAAGCCCCGTGTTGCGCAGAAGTTGGCTGAACAGCGACTGGTTTCGCTTCATCAACTTTAGAGTGAGTGGATTCAGAGGGCGCTTGAGTGGAGCCTGTAGTTTCTTTTGGCTCCACGGTGCGAGCCTCTGAAGAACGTACGGATGTCATTGGAGCTAAATTTTCTGCGCGTTCTAATCGCTCGATGCGCGAAAGCATGCCAGACTCACCTGAATCACCTATTGGTAAAAGTATGCGACCGCAGATGAGCTCAAGCATCAAGCGTGGCGCAGTAGCACCGCGCATCTGCGTTAAGCCCTCAGCAGCAATATCTGCAGCCCGTGAGAGATTTGCACTGCCAATTCGAGCGGCTTGATTGCGCATGCGCTCCATCTGATCATCTGGCAAATCTCGCAAAATAGAGTTAGCCGACAAATCTTTTAGCGCGTCAACGATCATTAGATCTCGGATTCGCTCCAACATATCGCTAGTAAATCTTCGCGGATCGTGTCCAGATTCAATAACCCGATCAATAGTTTTAAACAAAGTAGCACCATCATGGGCTGCAATCGCATCGATTGCATCATCGAGCAATGCACCATCGGTAAAGCCAAGAAGTTGGATTGCGATGTCATAACTAACTCCGTCATCACCAGCACCGGCAAGAAGTTGCCCAAGTACCGATAGCGCATCGCGAACTGAGCCACCAGAGGCACGAACTACGAGCGGGATAACACCTTTAGCCACACTTACGCCCTCAAGGTTACAAATCTTTTCTAAATGCGCAGCCAAGATTCCGGGAGG
>CAFBLH010000021.1_pt1 | contig 23273 bp, 20 predicted proteins | sample 7268051 | NCBI WGS metagenome assembly CAFBLH01 (sample SAMEA6814031, study PRJEB35770) | freshwater metagenome | biome: Freshwater; feature: Freshwater reservoir; material: water | place: Czech Republic | collected 2016-04-20 | depth 30m m | reverse complement strand
TGCAAAGATTGTTGAATTTGCAATTGAAGCACCGTTGAAGCAGATTGCAATTAACGCTGGACTTGAAGGCGGAGTTGTAGTTGAGAAAGTCCGCCACTTACCTTCGGGTCAGGGATTAAATGCTGCAACCGGAGAGTACGTAGACATGATTAAAGCTGGCATCATCGATCCAGCTAAGGTCACACGCTCTGCGCTTCAAAACGCCGCTTCTATCGCAGCACTCTTCATCACAACTGAAGCAGTGATTGCAGATAAGCCAGAAAAGAACCCAGCACCAATGGCCCAAGGTGGCGGAGATATGGACTTCTAAGACCATTTCTACCTAGTTCTGCCGAACGCCGCCCCACGATTAACGCGAGGGCGGCGTTCTGCTTTATCCTTAATCCATGGCAAAGAAATCATTATTTGGTAAGTCGAAAGCTGCTCCCACGAAGAGCCCTGCTTTTGATGCAACCGAACTTGCCCGTGGCGCAATCATTGATGAACTACATGGCGCTTCTGAAATTGGAAGTTTTGTATCAGTTGAATTTGATGACGAAGATCGACTTGCAACATATTTATTTGAAGCAAAACTTGCTGGATATAAAGGTTGGCGTTGGTGCGTAACTGTTGCAAAAGTTGATGCCCAATCAGAACCAACCATCTGTGATGTTGTAGTTCTTCCAGGACCTGATGCATTAACCGCACCAGATTGGATTCCATATCGTGATCGAATTCAACCTGGTGATGTTGGCGTTGGTGACATTGTTCCAAGCTCACTTGATGACACACGACTTGTAGCAGGCGAGCAAGCACTGCCAGCTGATGAAGAGTTAGATACTGCGATGGCAATTGAACTTGGTTTTGGTCGTGCTCGAGTTATGTCAATTGAAGGTCGCGATCAAGCCGCAAAGCGTTGGTATGAGGGTGACCGCGGACCTAAATCTCCTATGGCTGAATTAGCACCGAAACCTTGTCATTCATGCGGCTTCTTTATCCAAATTGCGGGCTCGCTACGCTCAACCTTTGGTGTGTGCGCCAATGCAATTTCACCGCAGGACGCACGAGTTGTATCGGTAGATCACGGCTGTGGAGCTCACTCCGAAGCAACCTTCACGCCGCTGGTGTTAAACTAATTCCCTGACCGCACCCCGCGGCTACATGTGTTTGTACAAAAACCTTAAGGAGTCACCCAATGCCTACAGGCCGCGTTAAATGGTTTTCATTGGAAAAGGGTTTTGGTTTTATCGCAAATGATGAGGGCGAAGATGTGTACCTTGCCGCTTCTTCACTTCCAGCGGGCGTATCGACAGTTAAACCCGGTACCAAATTAGAGTTCAGCGTTGCTGATAGTCGTAAAGGACCTCAAGCAATGTCAGTACATATCGTTGACGTCCCACCATCATTATCTGAAAACTCACGAGTTAACCCAGATGATTTAGCCGCAATGATTGAGGACACAATTAAGATTTTAGATCGCGTTGGAAATGGGCTTCGACAGGGTCGTCACCCATCAGGTCCCGAAGCTGAACGCTTAGGCCGAGTTTTGCGTGGAATCGCATCTCAACTAGAGGCTTAAATACCACTTCGCCGTGCGCGGCGAATTGAGTAACGAATACCGATTACACCCAAAAGAGCGCCGGCTATGCATGTCCAAATGATTTTTGCGTCTGCGTTCATAGCCAGTGCAATAACGCCCGCAATAAGCCAGCAGATAGTTCCGATTGCTACTAGGGTTACAACTGATCGAATATTTGATTCCATGAGAGAAGAGTAATGCGTTTTGTGGTGAAAGAAGATGGCAATTGGCGTTCATTTCGTCATCACAATTTCCGAATCCTCTTTCCTGCAAATGCCGTTTCAAATATTGGCAGTTGGGCTCAGCGAATAGCACAAGATTGGCTTGTCTTAGAGCTCACCAATAACAACGGTACATATTTGGGGCTGGTAACTGCAGTGCAGTTTGCTCCCGTTCTATTTTTCTCACTTCATGGTGGAGTCCTAGCCGATCGTTTAGATAAACGAAAAGTTTTAATAGTTACAAATATTGTTGGCGGAGCCGCTTCCATCGCGCTTGGGGCGTTAGTAATGACTGATGTGGTTGCGCTCTGGCATGTGTTTGCTTTAGCAGGTGTGTTGGGAATTTCTACAGCTATTGATGCACCTGTACGTCAGGCATTTACGAGCGAATTAGTTGGCCGTGAAGATTTACCAAATGCAGTCAGTCTGAATTCAGCCAATTTCAACGGCGGTCGACTCATTGGCCCCGCAGTTTCCGGGCTATTAATCGCCGCCTTTGGCACCGGTCCCTCCTTCTTAATTAATGGTGCTTCATATTTCTTCGTAATATTTGCTTTACTAAAGCTCGATAAAAAAACTTTCTTCTATCAAAATCAAGCAATGAGCTTAGGTAATATTCGTGAGGGAATTGCATATACAAAAGCACGCCCCGATATTTATGTCGTTATGATTATGGTTTTTGCTTTGGCAACATTTGGACTTAACTTTCAGATATTTAATGCATTGATGGCAACACAAGAGTTTGGATTAGGCCCAGCCAATTTTGGTTTAATGGGAACTTTTATTGCAATCGGTTCATTTACCGGCGCAATTGGATCAGCACGTTTAGAACGCTTCAGAACCACGCGCTTCGTCATTATTGGTGGAATGCTATTTTCACTCTCGATTATGGTGCTCTCAATTTTGCCAAATTACATTAGTTATATTGTTTGGCTTCCTATCTGCGGAGTCACTGCACTCACTACCTTAGTTTCTGCAAATTCGATTGTTCAAACAAGTACCGACCAAGCAATTCGCGGTCGAGTCATGGGTCTTTATCTTCTAATTTTTATGGGTGGTACTCCCTTTGGATCTCCACTCATTGGTCTGGCCACTGATTACATCGGTATTAGGCGCACTATCGCGCTCTGTGGCTTAATATCTTTGGGTGCTTCGCTCTTTGTTTGGATTAAATACCGAAATAAAGTCAATGTTCCTTCAGATATTAGTGTTGCTGCGGTTTTAAAGTCCGCTGATAGCAATAATAATAATCAAACCAAATAGCACTACTAAAGTCACTATTCTGCGCGTTTTATAGCTCATGTTTTAATCCTTCACTTGATGCGATGGTACGAATTTTACAATAGAAAATGCGATCAGTATTAGAACTGGAACCATAATGTATGCCCGAGAAATTCCAAAACTATCACCCAAAACACCTAATAAAAATGGAGCCCCTGCAATCGCGATGCCAGCACCCAGAGAAGTGCGGCCAATTGCTAAATCTGGTCGACCTTCGCTGAAACCAATTAAACGGATCGAAGCAAGCGCAAATTGGATGGATACACCCAGGCCAACACAAAAGAGAGAGATAAGGCTGATAAACATGGAGTGTGAGAGCCAAAAAGACAAGAAGCCAAAAAACTGAATTGCAATTACAAGTAAGAGTTGAGTATCAAGTGATAAACGTTTCAGCAGTAGACCGCCGTACCAACGTCCCAGACCCATACCGGTACCCATTGCAACAATTGCAACTGTAGATACGGCAGCCGTAGAACCAACACGATCTTTTAATAGAGCTGCTGCCCAGAATGAGACCGCAAACTCACTGGAAATACATGCGATAAAACCAATCCAAGAAATCCAGAATGTGCGAGATAGTTTGCCACTCTGTGGACCATCTTCATGAGGAATATGTTCGACTTCGTCTTTATCGCGACCGACCAAAAAAAGAGTTATCGCGACAGGTATAGCGAGTAAAAGACCAATGCGCCACAACTGCGGAAAACCAATGGCAATGCCTCCAATGAGACCCGTACCAATAACAAAGCCAATTGATGCAATTCCATTTGCTTGAGGAATAGCAACTTCCGCAGCTTTTCCATAATTGTGCGACATGGAAGTCAACATGGTGTTGATAACAACCGATGTTCCAAAACCCGTAATTAAGGTTGCCGGCAATGTTAGAAATACTGGGGGAGAAATCACAAAAAGTGTTAACCCAGTACTGAAAATGGCGAGCCCAACCCAACCGGCTCGGGTGCGACCAAAGCGATGCGCGATAAGTGGATTAACGTATCCGGCGACAATCGAAGATATACCCATTGCTGTACCGTGAAGGCCGGCAACCGTTAGAGATGTCCCTTGATCTGCGCGAAGCAGTGACTGGGCTGGACCAAAGCCGCCTAAGTAAAAGTTTACGATTGCAGTTTGGGTTGCGATGACCCAGAAATGTCGGTCACGCTGAAAACTCTTTGGCATCTATTACAGCGCTGCTACTACGTATTCAATGCATGCAGTAAGTGCTGCCACATCGCTTGGTTCTACCGCTGGGAACATTCCAATTCGTAATTGGTTTTTACCTAACTTACGGTATGGCTCGGTATCAACGATTCCATTTGCACGAAGCGCTGCAGCAATTTTTGTAGCATCGATTGCTTCATCAAAGTTAATGGTACCGACAACTTTAGAGCGCATTGCAGGATCAACAACAAATGCAGATGTGTAACTTATTTTTTCTGCCCATGAATACAGGATGCTGGATGATTCTGAACTTCGACCGGCAGCAAATGACAGGCCTCCACCAGCATTCATCCACTCAATTTGCTCTGCTAGCAAAATTAAAGTTGCAACGGCTGGAGTGTTATAGGTTTGATCAAGACGTGAGTTTTCAATGGCAATGGTGAGATCAAAGAAAGCTGGAACCCATCTACCGCTGGTCTTAATTGCTTCAACTCGTGCAATTGCTGCGGGACTCATAATTGCTATCCAGAGGCCGCCATCTGATGCAAAAGATTTCTGTGGTGCAAAGTAATAAGTATCAAACTCTTTCGGATCAACTAGTAATCCACCGGCAGCACTTGTTGCATCAACAACCACAAGCGCCCCATCGGTTCCTGCAGGACGCAGGATTGGCATTGATACGCCAGTGCTTGTTTCATTGTGTGTGAGGGCATAGACATCTATACCCGCTTCGGCAACGGAAATCGGATGGGTTCCTGGTTCTGATTTAATAACCGTTGGTTCGCCCAAGAAAGGTGCTTCCTTCGCAGCTGCGGCAAATTTAGATGAAAATTCACCAAAAACTAAGTGTTGCGAACGCTCTTGGATTAAACCAAAAGTTGCGATATCCCAAAATGCAGTAGATCCACCGTTGCCAAAAATTACTTCATAACCATCAGGCAGATTAAATAAAGCGTGCAATCCCTCACGAACGCGCTTAACAACATTCTTAACAGGTTTTTGTCGGTGCGAAGTTCCGAGAATTAAATTGCTTCCAGATGCGAGTGCAGTTAATGCTTCTGGGCGAATTTTTGAAGGTCCACAACCAAAACGGCCATCAATCGGTTTGATGTTTACGGGGATGATTATCTCTGCGCTCATTGGCTAAGTTTATGGGTAGTAGCGGCCTATCACCCAATCAGCTCCTGCACTAGTCCTTTCATAGCGAACTCGATCATGCATCCGTGAATATCGCCCTTGCCAAAACTCAATACTCAGAGGAGTTACGCGATATCCGCCCCAATGTGGAGGGCATGGCACATTGCTTCCCTCAGGCCACTTTTCTGCAGCTCCAGTAAAGCGCTGCTCTAAGTCTTCACGGGATGCAAGAGGTGCGGATTGATGACTAGCCCAAGCGCCAATCTGTGATGACCAAGGTCGTGTTGCAAAATATTCCTGCGATTCCTGTTCACTGATTTTTTCTGCGACTCCACTTATTGCAACCTGTCTTTCCATTGGATACCAAGGAAATAAAAGACTGACCCCCGGATTTAATTCAATGGAGTGGGCTTTGCGTGATGAATAATTAGTAAAAAAAGTAAAGCCACCTTGCGAAATATCTTTAAGCAGAACCGAGCGAGTTGTAATCGAAACCTCGGAATCAACTGTCGAAAGGACCATTGCATTGGCTTCGACGATAATGGGATTTCCATGGGCTTCTCGCAACCATTCGCCAAAGGCTAAGAATGGGTCGGCATTTAACTCACCAATACCTGCTTGGCCATAGGAAAGGCGCATGGCCCGGATTTCATCGCGATTAAACTCCTTATTACTCATAGATGTATCGAACCTCACTTTGGCGTTGAGTGCATCCTCATGAGACGTGGTCGCTAGCACCCCTCGGCTAGGTGCAGAATTAAGCCAGTGCGCAGCCTATGAAAAAGGAGCTCCTCGTGTCAGATGATTTCAAGCCAGGTCTTGAGGGTGTTATTGCTTTTGAATCTGAAATTGCAGAGCCCGATAAAGAAGGCAGTGCACTTCGCTACCGCGGAGTTGATATTGAAGATCTCGTCGGACGCGTTTCATTTGGAAATGTTTGGGGACTTCTAGTCGATGATGAGTTTAATCCGGGCCTTCCTAATGCAGAAAAGTTTCCTTTGCCAGTGCACTCAGGTGATGTTCGCGTAGATGTGCAAGCAGCAATATCAATGCTGGCACCAGCGTGGGGATTTAAACCACTATTAGATATCGATGATGTAGAGGCACGAAGCAATCTTGCACGTGCATCGGTCATGGTGCTTTCATATTTGGCACAAGCTGCCCGTGGTCAAATTGCACCAGCTATTCCAGAATCTGAAATTGATAAAGCACATACCGTTGTAGAGCGCATGATGATTCGTTGGCGCGGAGAACCAGATCCAGCACATGTTCGTGCAATCGATGCTTACTTTGTTTCTGCCGCAGAGCACGGAATGAATGCTTCGACTTTTACCGCTCGCGTGATTGCATCAACTGGTGCAGACGTTGCAGCAGCACTTTCTGGTGCAATTGGCGCAATGTCAGGTCCACTTCATGGCGGCGCACCATCGCGTGTATTGCACATGATTGAAGAAGTTGAAAAGACTGGCGATGCAACAGCGTATGTAAAGGGATTATTAGATCGCAAAGAACGACTGATGGGATTTGGCCACCGTGTTTATCGCGCCGAAGATCCACGCGCGCGTACTTTGCGTCGCACAGCAAAAGAATTAAATGCACCTCGATATGCAGTTGCAGAAGCGTTAGAGCAAGCTGCACTTAAAGAACTGCGTGAGCGCCAACCTGATCGCGTTCTAGAAACAAATGTTGAGTTCTGGGCTGCAATTATTTTGGACTTTGCCGAAGTTCCATCTCACTTATTTACATCAATGTTTACTGCTGCACGTACTGCAGGATGGTCTGCACACATCCTTGAGCAAAAGCGCACGGGCCGCTTGATTCGTCCATCAGCTCGCTACATCGGCAAAGGCCCTCGCAAACCTGAAGCCGTTCAGGGCTGGGACGGCTCAGTCGAGCAGCTCCATAAGTAAAACTGTAAACCCAGTATGTAAAGGTAAGTCTTTATAACAATCGGATAAAACAGCACTGAAACAGGCTCTATTAGGCCCTGCTAATTTGATTACCTCCCCAAACACCTGTGGAATAGGGGCTAATAGCGCATGCGCCCCCGCATGTGTGAACTTCATCCATGGAGGATATAAATGAATACAAAGCGTTTAGGCGTTCTCGGTGCAATCGCCGCAGTAGCCGTCGCAGTTTCAACACTTGTCGTTCCATCAGCAACAGCTGCTGGTAAGACACTTGTTATTTGGTCAGATGAAAGCCGTGCAAAGACACTTCGTGAAGCTGGCGCGTCATGGGCGGCAAAAAATGGTGTAACACTTAACGTTGTAATCAAAGACTTCGGTAAGGTAAAAGATGAAATAATTACTGCAGCTCCAAAGGGCTTAGGTCCAGACCTACTCGTTGGTCCACATGACTGGGTCGGTCAGCTTGCAGCATCAGGAATTCTAGATCGCATGATTAACATCGATAAGAATTCTTATGCAGCATCAGGTATTCAAGGATTCTCTTACAAGGGACTTCTATATGGACTTCCATACAACGTAGAAAACATTGCGTTAATCGTCAACACGAAGCTATCTCCAACAATTCCAGCAACTTTTGCTGATCTTGAAAAGACATGGGCAACATTGAAGGCAGCCGGAACAGCTAAGGTTGGTATTGAAGTTCCTTACGGCGATTCATATCACCACATGCCATTGTTCTCAGGTCTTGGCGGATATGTATTCGGAGTTGGTTCTGGTGGCATCAATGCAAAGGATCTCGGAATTTATTCAAAGGCTTTTGCTGCGAACGCATCAAAGCTTGATGGATATTATTCAAGTGGTTTGATTAGCAAGTCTTCAAACTATGACTTTGTACAGTGGTATGCAGGTAAGGCTCCGTACATGATCACTGGTCCTTGGAACCTTGCAAATATCAAGAAGTCAGGAATTCCATACGCGATTGCATCAGTACCTGCAGTTAATGGAACCCTTTCACGTCCATTCGTGGGCGTTAACGGCTTCATGATGAGCAAGTTTGCAACTAATAAGATCGTCGCACGTCAGTTCCTTACACAGGTTGCTTCTTCAGATGATTTCCAGTTAGCTCTTTACAAGCTCGGAGATCGCCTGCCAGCACTTAAGTCTGCAGCTGCATTGGTTACAGACAACCCAGATGTAGCGGGTTTTGGTGCCTACGGTGCAATCGGTACTCCTATGCCAAACATTCCTCAAATGAACTCAGTATGGGATTCATGGGGTAATGCATGGAAGAACGTTGCTGATGGAAAGCAGACTGCAGCGGCAGCCTTTGCTCAAGCAGCAGCTAACATCAAGAAGGCAATTAACTAGTCATTAATGCTTAGACGGTAGGGGCGTCGTTCGCGGCGCCCCTACCTCTTTATTAGCTTTTTTGGGAGAATCAACTGTGAAGTTTGGCAATAAGACACCGGCAATATTCGCCAAGATTATGCTACTTGGCGCACTTAATGCGTTCACAGTGTGGTGCGTACCTATTCTTATTTCAAATAAGACTTGGTTATTTGCAATCTATTTTACGATATCTACATTAATTCTTGATTATATTTTCTTAAGTAAGAAGCGCATCGCTCCGAAATACATAGTCCCCGGAACAATTTTACTCCTTATGTTCCAGGTTTATCCTGCAATCTTCACTGGCTATGTAGCCTTTACAAACTATTCCAATGGACATTTTTTAGATAAAGAAACAGCAATCAGCGTGATGGTTTCCAACTCATTTGCTCCAGTTGGCGATACTACAAATTATATGCAAGTTGCTAAAGATAATATTGATGGCAAAATAACTTTGATAGTCCAAAATACTGATGGAAGCTACGGGGCTGGAACCCGCGATAGCTTTAAAGCGCTTCCAACTTCAGATGTAACCGTCAGTTCTGATGGACAAATCACAAAAGTAACAGGCTATACAACACTTTCAGATGATGAAATTTTCGCCATTCTTGATCAATTTAATGACTTTAAAGTTCCCATTGGAAATGAGAGATTTTATTCAGTCTCAGACATAAATGCTGTGGAATTAGTTGAACAAAATTTAAGTTATGACGCAAGCAAAGACCAAGTCACAGACAGAGTTGCTGGAACCATTTATTCACCGAATAACAATGGTTCTATGGTTAGTGAAACTGGTGAAGAAATCGAGCCTGGGTGGACTACAACTGTTGGTTGGCGAAACTTCTCTAAAGTTATTAATGATGAGCGCTATAGAGGCCCGATGCTTCAAGTTTTGGCATGGACCTTTATCTACGCTGGCTTAGTTGTACTCTCAACTTTCTTCTTAGGTTTCTTATTAGCTTTAGTGCTAAATCACCCAAGAATGAAATCGAAGAAAGTTTATCGCACGCTCTTGATAATTCCTTATGCAATGCCATCTGTTCTTTCTACTCTTGTTTGGGCAGGAATGTTTAATCAGGATAATGGAATAATTAACCGAGTATTAGGTAGTCCAATACCGTGGCTTTCAGATCCATGGCTAGCAAAATTTGCAGTTCTTTTGGTTCAGTTATGGGCTGGTACACCGTATATGTTCCTAATTTGCACAGGGGCGATACAGTCTCTACCTAGTGAAGTTATTGAAGCCGCAGAAGTAGATGGTGCTTCACCTCGTCAACTTTTCTCAAAAATTAAGTTGCCACTTGTGCTCATGACGTTAGCCCCACTACTTATCGCAAGTTATGCCTATAACTTTTCCAACTTCGGAGCTATTTATTTGCTCACCGGTGGTGGCCCGACAATAATTTCATCTGGTGGTATTGCCGGACATACGGATATTTTGATTTCTTATACTTATAAAATGGCATTTGCCGCGGGTAAAGGAAATGACTACGGACTTGCGAGTGCGGTGTCTTTCTTCAACTTTATTCTTGTCGCTTCAATCTCTATCTATAGTTTCAAAAAATCCCGAACAATTGAGAACATGACATGATCGTTAATGACTTAACACGTCAGAAGCCTTTGACGGCTGCGCAGTGGACTAAAAAGATTGCATGGCGGCATGCTATTGGCGTACTGGCTGTTGCTTTTGCACTGTTTCCACTTATCTGGATGATTAGTGCTTCCTTTGACACTATCGGCTCACTGAGTGCTCAAAAACTCATTCCTCTCCATCCTGGCCTAGAAAACTTTAGAACTTTATTTGGCAATCCAGATCAGCCATATTTAACCTGGCTCAAAAACTCAATAATCATCTCTTCAGCCAACGCGATTTTGCAGATGTTTATTGGGGCAACTGCAGCGTATGCGCTGAGTCGCTTTAGATTTAAGGGCCGTAAGCTGACGTTAATGACTATTTTGGTCGTACAGATGTTCCCACAGCTACTAGCTGCAACTTCACTCTTTCTTATGTTGGCTGATTTAGGTAAGAGCATCCCATTCTTGGGGTTAGGTCAAACTTCGGCTTTAATCATCGTTTTTGCAGGTGGAGCCCTTGGAATTAACGCGTGGATGCTTAAAGGTTTCTATGACACGATTCCATCAGAGATCGATGAATCTGCAAAAGTTGATGGTGCCTCACATGCCCAGATTTACTTCCGAATTATTTTGCCGCTGGCCAGACCAGTCTTAGCGGTTATTACTCTGCTCTCATTTATCGGAACCATGAATGAGTTTTTGATTACGTCAGTCATTTTGGGCGGTAATCAGCAGTCAATTACCTTAGCCGTTGGTATGCAGCAATATATCGATGGCCAGTACAACGCCCACTGGGGCCCATTTGCGGCAGGAGCGTTGATTGCAACAGTTCCAGTGATGATTTTGTTCCTATACTTACAGAAGCACGTTGTAGCGGGATTAACGGCGGGGGCTAATAAGGGTTAATGAAAAATCAACCACATCACGATGGTAGTGAGCTTTATGTTAGTAATATCGCTCCCGAGATTGGCGAGAAAGTAACATTCAAAGTTCGCGTTCCAAATGATTACATTTTCGAAAAAGCGATGCTGCGTCTCTATTATGATGGTGAACCGCGAATCTTTGAAATGAAGGCGAGCAAGCCGGGCGCAAGTGAGACGTGGTACCAAGTAAATGTTGAGATCCTCAACTTGCAGAATTACTATCGCTTCGCCTTTATTGGTAAAGGTAAGTATGAGTGGCTCAATGCAAAAGGTCTCTTTGATCATGACGTGCACAGCAATAATGATTTTCAGTTAGTTGCCATTGCCGATAATCCAGAGTGGATTAAGTCCTCAGTTTTCTATCAGATTTTTCCTGATCGTTTTGCGCGCTCTGGCAAAGTAACAATCGTCCCTGATTGGGCACACCAGCGCGATTGGGATCTGCTTCCACGTGGTCGCGGTAAATACACCAGCCAAGAGCTTTATGGTGGCGATTTGTACGGGGTTTCTGAACACTTAGATCACATCACCGATTTAGGGGTAAATGGTATTTATTTCACACCCATGTTCCCTGCTCGATCCAACCATCGATATGACGCATCAAGTTTCGATGTTATTGATCCAATCTTGGGCGGAGATGAAGCTTTTCAATCACTGATTAAGACCGCAAAAAAGAAGGGGATACGTATCCTTGGCGACCTAACGTCAAATCACTGTGGGGCTGGACATAACTGGTTAGCAAAGGCAAAGAGAGATAAGAAATCTAAAGAACATACGTATTTTTACTGGGATAAATCTATTAAGTGGGGTTATGTTGGTTGGTATGGCTTGGAGTCATTACCAAAGTTAAATTTCTCATCTAAAGCGCTTCGTAAAGCGATGTATGAAGGAAAGAACTCAATTGTCAAGAAATGGATTTCGCCAAAATATGGCATGGCAGGTTGGCGTATTGACGTAGGCAATATGACTGGCCGGCAAGGTTCTGAGAATCATCACACTGAAGTTATGCAAGGAATTCGAAATGCGATGACTGAAGTTAATCCACAAACGTGGTTAGTTGCCGAAAATGCTGATTTTGAGGCCAGTGATCTCAACGGTTTGGGTTGGCAAGGTGCTATGAACTATCAAGGCTTCATGCGTCCATTTTGGAATTGGATTAATCGCAATCCAGAAATAACTGGGGGCTTTCAAGGCTTGCCATTTGCAATGCCAAAGATTAATGGAGAACAGTTAGTTGCATCGATGAAAGAATTCAATGCTTCTATTCCATGGCGCTCTTTGACCGCTTCGATGATGCTTTTAGACTCCCATGACACGGCAAGATTTAGAACAGTAGTTATGGGTGATAGAAAAGCACATATAGCTGCGATGACAATGATGTTGACCTATCCCGGTGTCCCATCAATATTTGCTGGGGATGAAATCGGACTTGAAGGTTCATGGGGAGAAGATGCGCGCCGCACAATTAACTGGAGAGATAAGAGCGGATGGGATTTAGAGTTTTTCTCACAAGTCACAGAGCTTGTAAAGCTACGCCGGACTCAGGATGCACTAATAAATGGTGGTTTACGCTGGGTTGCCGTTGAAGATGATTACTTAGTGTTTTTACGCGAATCTAAGAAACAATCAATTCTTATATTTGTATCCAGGGGTGCAGTAAAAGCAAGAGTTGATCTAAGCAGCTATGGCTATAACGTCACAAAAACTCTCTATGGGCCGGTAATTCAAGGAGAGGTTTTCAATGTTGATTCTGCCCACTCAACCCAAGGCGTTTGGATCGTAGAGTGAGAAAACTATCTGCAGCTATAGCTATAGCAGTCGGGCTTTCACTCATTACCACTTCATCTGGAGCCGCTGAAGATTTAGCGGCATTAGCACGCCCAGTCGCACGCGGGCCTTTAGCTGGAGATTCGGTTTATTTTGTAATGACCGATCGATTTGCAAACGGTGACACAAGCAATGATGGTGGAGGATTGACTGGCGGCCGCCTTGGTGGTGGTGATGATCCAACTGATATTGGTTATTATCATGGTGGAGATTTTAAAGGCTTAACTAATCATCTTCGCTACATCAAAGATTTAGGTTTCAATTCAATCTGGATTACACCTCCTGTTAAGAATCAATATGTTCAACAAGGATCAGCGGGATATCACGGCTACTGGGCCTTAGATTTTACAACTATTGATCCGCATCTTGGGACTGAAAAAGATTTTAAAGATTTCGTAGCAGCATCACACAAGTTAGGAATGAAAGTAATTGTTGATATAGTTATTAACCACACCGCCGATGTCGTTAAGTACACGATTGGTTCAACCTCATACCGTGAACCCGCAGATTTTCCTTACAAAACCTGTGGCGGAAAGGTTTTTGAACCAGCAATTGTGGCTGGGTTAGCGAGTTTTCCTAAGTTGTGTGCCGATAAATCATTTGCATATGTTCCACGGACCTCTACTTACGATAAGAATATAAAAAAACCAGCATTCCTAAATGATTTAACTAACTACCACAATCGCGGTGATTCAATCTGGTCTGGAACCTCAGTAACTCAAGGCGATTTCTCGGGACTGGATGACCTATTTACTGAAAAGCCAGCTGTAGTTAAGGGCATGACTGATCTGTGGTCTAGTTGGATTACACGCTTTGATATTGACGGATACCGTATTGATACTGCAAAACATGTGAACCCAGAGTTTTGGAAAGCATTCCTACCTAAGATTATTGCTACGGCAAAAGCTGCCGGAAAAGAAAACTTTCCAATTTTCGGTGAAGTCTTTGATTCAGATATTCCATTCGTAGCATCTTTCGTAACAGAACAGAATTTCCCTGGGGTTTTAGATTTTCCATTCCAGAGTAAAGTTTCACGATTTGCCAAAGCCGGTGGTGGGGCAAGTGATGTAGCCGACCTATTTAACACCGATGATTTTTATACGACTGCAACAACAAGTGCTTATTCACTTGCAACTTTCTTGGGAAATCATGATATCGGGCGTATTGGCCACTTCATCGAAATTCAAAGTGGAAGTGATGGAGCGCAAATCATGTTGGAGCGAGCTAAATTGGCAAACGCTCTCTTATTTACTTTACGCGGCGGACCGATTCTCTACTATGGTGATGAAAAAGGGATGACTGGTAGTGGTGGAGATCAGTTAGCTCGTCAAGATATGTTTGCTACACAGATAGAAGAGTGGAAAACCGAAGTTCGCATAGGAAGTGCTCCAATTGGAAATACAAGCTCTTTTGATATCAAAAGCCCTCTTGAAGCAAATATTGCGCAGTTGCAGGGCCTGTATAAGAAATATCCAGCCTTAAAATCTGGTACACAGCAGGTTAGATACGGATTTGGCAGCGTTCTTGCTGTTAGCCGATTTGCAGATAACCAAGAGTTTCTTATCGCTTTTAATTCAAATGACGATGCTCAGGAAGCAACGGTTCCTGTCTCGACAAAGAATTCTCGATGGAGTGCAATCTCTGGTGCCGCACAAGTGACAGTGCATACTTCAACTATTGATCTAAAGCTGCCACCCCGTAGTTGGGTGATTCTTAAAGCAGATAATGCTTTTGAGCCATCGAGTGCGCTAGCCATTACTTTGAAATCGCCAAAGCCTGATTACCGCACCCCTGGTTGGTCAGCGATAACTGCCAAGGTTCCTGGCGATGACTTTGTGCAAGTCACTTTTGCCGCTCGCCAAAGCGGTAAAGCGTGGAGAATTCTCGGTACATCTGATCGACGTACGACCAAAGATGATTATATTGCGGCTGGATTACACCGCGTATTTATTCATAACCGACTCTATAAGTCAGGTACCACCTTTGATTTGGTGGCAGTTGTTACAAACAGCAAAGGTCAGAAATCGGTGTCCAAGATAGTTAAGTACACCGTTAAGTACTAAGCCAAAAGCGCATTGGCTGATCTAAATACTTTGCCCAAGATCGCTCATTGTGACTACTTCGCTGGTACACCTTAGAAATAAAATTTTGATGCGTATAGCCTTTTTCAAACATTAAACGATCTGCAACCAATTGGAATGGCGCATATTCGGCATCTAAGCTTTTAGTTCCGTGGCTCATCCAAACTCTATATTTGTCGGATACCGGCAGCTCTTTAATTGTTCGCTCAACTAGCGGAAGTGCACCAAAAGGCCAATGGGGTGAGAGCGCAAGGGCTGTAGTAAATCGATCTGGATATTGCGCCAAGGCATATAGCGTCGCAAGTGCACCCATGCTTGACCCAATCATTGCGGTCATGTCAGCAGAGATTCCGGGTACTAATTCTGGAACATAGATATCGAGAATATTTCTTAGATACTCATCTCCCCGCAAGATTGATAAGTCTTCGAGTATTTTGGCATAGTCATTCTGAATTTTAATTCCATCGCGAAAGTATTTTTCAGGAACTAAGTCTTTCCCACGGCCCCACTCATCCTCTTTCGAACCGCTATGCCAAACACCGATGATTGCTGGGGGTGTAATTCCCAATTCTCGGCTGACGCGGATAGCTGACTGAGCCATTTTCCAGGTCTGGTAGCGATGAGTAGAAGTATGCCCATCAAAGACGTTCTGCCCGTCATGAGCTACTAATAAGCGCTCTGCACTCGCTTTTGGCATCCAGTAATCAATAATTCGACCATTAAAATCGACACGTTTAACGTCGCCCGGGACCCCACGGATTTGGAAGCGCTTAATCTCTTTCATACTGGTTAAATCTACCCATGTCTGCGACCAAGAGAAGCATTATTTGGTTTCGTCGCGACCTGCGAATCTCAGATAATCCGGCGCTATTAGCAGCAATTGAAGCTGCCGATGAAATCGTTCCAGTTTTTATTCTTGATCCAACTTTAATCGGCACATCAGGAAGCAAGCGATTAGCATATTTGGGGCAGTCGTTGCGTGCCCTTGATGAGTCACTTAATAATTCGCTTCATGTAATGGTCGGTAATCAAGCTGAAGTCTTAAAAGAACTCATGGCAAGGTATGGAACAACCTCTGTCCACATTTCTGCAGAGTTCGAACCATATGGAGCAGCGCGTGATCTGCGAGTGGAGGAAGCCGGTATTCCTTTAATACGCACTGGAAGCCCATACGCAGTTGCACCAGGGCGAGTTGTAAAGCCAAGTGATGCTACGCCATACAAGGTCTATACGCCTTTCTACCGCGGTTGGTGTTTGCATGGGTGGAGAAAACCAGCAACCGTACCAAAAACTATTAATGCAGTTAAACCAAAGGACGCTGATCGCAATTTTCCAGATTGGCCTATGCCAGATGGAGTATCGATAACTCCAGCTGGTGAAAAAGCTGCGTTAGAGCGGTGGAAATATTTCCAAAAGAATGGACTGGATAATTACGACGAAACTCGAAACCTTGCGGGCATAGATGGCACCAGCAAACTCAGCGCGCATTTAAAGTGGGGCGAAATCCATCCGCGTACTTTGCTTTTACATCTTGGTGAAAGCAAGGCGCACGATACCTTTAGGAAAGAGATTGCCTGGCGTGAGTTTTATGCCGATGTTCTTTTTCACAATCCAGGTACAGATCAGGATTACTACGCGCCTCGCTTTGCCCAGATGCGTTATAACGAACCTGGCGCACACTTTGATGCGTGGAAAACTGGCCACACTGGATTCCCCTTTGTAGACGCTGCAATGCGCCAACTCGTGCATGAAGGCTGGATGCATAATCGAACTCGCATGGTTGTTGCTTCATTCCTCGTTAAAGATCTGCACCTTGAATGGCAGCTAGGTGCTGATTTCTTTATGGAGCACTTAGTTGATTTTGATGTGGCATCAAATGCACATGGATGGCAGTGGACAGCGGGCACTGGTACCGATGCATCCCCTTATTACCGAGTATTTAATCCGATCGAACAAGGTAAGCGTTTTGATGCAGATGGTGACTACATTCGAAAATATGTCCCAGAGCTTGCACATTTATCGGCAGCAGAAATTCACGAACCCTGGTTGTATCTAGATGGTTACAGTAAAGGTTATCCAGAGCGAATAGTAGATCATGCAGTAGAGCGTTTAGAATCTCTAGAACGTCTCAAGGAGATTAAACTCGACAAACCCCTAGACCCTCGCGCTTAGCTTTATACATTGCATCATCGGCTCTACGCAAGAGATTTGAATCACCAGTGTTTTTTGCAACACCAATACTGACATCAATTTGAATATGCTCACCTTCAATATTAAATGGATAGCTCAAAGTCGCACGCAAAGCCAAAGCAAGCTCCATTGCTGATTCATAACTGCCTTCATGCAGCACTCCAAATTCATCACCACCTAAGCGAGCAAGCATCGTGCCATGTGGGAGTGCACGACTAAATCTGAGTGCAACTTGTTGTAAGACCTTGTCACCGGTTTCATGACCGTGCGAATCATTAACGGGCTTAAATCCATCAAGATCTAGTAACAAGAGTGAACCATTTTTGAGCTCAAAGCCCTCAATTTCACTGATTAGCCTGCGCCGATTAGGTAACCCTGTTAATTCATCCGTGCGGGCAAGAATTCTTTCATGTCCGATATTTCTTGCCTCATTCAAAGCAATCGTCATTCTGATAAACGCTAAAGCAAGCGTCATGAGTGCTGGAATCAGCGTAAAAGTTGGAAAATAACCTGGGCGCAACGCAATAAGGGCTAAAAGAGTTGCACTTAATAGAACTGAGAGCGCAATAAAAATTGGATTGATTGTTGATTTATTGGCCGAGTCGAGATTTTCATGCCAACAACTCTCGGCCATAATCAAAAGTCCAAGTAACCAACCATCATCAATCAAAGAACCAAATGAGTATGTTCCTTGAATTTGCTGCCAGAGGAATAGAAAATCATTGAGTGAAAAAATGATTATGCCTGCCGTGAAAATAACTCCTCGGCGTGAAAAACCCTGTGATGCGATGGTCGTTAGAGTGACCGAGATGAGAATCAAATCGCAGATCGGATAAATAACAGCAAAAAATGCATCAGAATTATTTTGTGCAAAATGCGGGAGGAGTGGACCCAAAATAAGAGTTGTTCCGATAGTACTGAGACCGAGCCCAAAAATGGATGAGTCAAAAACTTCAAGCAATACAAATTTGCGACGTGGCGCAAGGATATGTGTTACTCCCAAAATTATGCAGGGGTAAAACAGTAGATAGAGCAGATTGGATATTAACTTTACGGGAGCATTAATCGTTGCAAATGATGAAATGCTGGATAGAAGTGAACCCAGAAGCCAAGAACTCATTGCAAAAATTATGAGAGGTTGTGCAAAAGGGTCATTGATTCGAGGGGCTTTCCAAACAACTAAAATCACGAAGAGGATAATTGAGTTATAAATATAAATTTCACTCCACTGGCTCTTGAGCGAGGGTGAAAACGTCAGCAATGAATGAGCAATTAATAGAACAGCACCCGATACTCGTAAAACCAAGGTACGCATTTATTCACGGTAGGTCGTGGAATTAGCCTTCCGATATAGGGAAAACCCGACGAGCGAGGGGTGTAGGTTGCTTTTACAAGCCCTCGCTGCAGATCAAGTTTCGCTGATCGAATGCGTCTTTTACCATATCAACCGCTTGGCCATATTGAGCTGCAACGCCATCGCGCAGTTTCTGAATCGATGTAATTGACTTACCAGCCGTTGCATAAGCGGTAAGGGCTGATTTACTCGACCTGATAGTTGTCTTGTAGGTGTTAATCGTGGTTTTCCATGAGCTAACCGTTGTAGCGTTTGCAATCTTCTGTTTTGCTGGCGCTAAAGTTAAATCAGAGAGTTTTTTATTTGCATCTGCAAGCGCGACTTTCCACTTTGCAATCGAGACAGTGTCTGGCTTAGGCAAGGCTTGATTTAAAGCAATAGCATCCTGGAGAGTCTTAATTCTGGTTTTCCACTCTGCAATCGCTGCAGCATTAGCCGGATCAGGTGTCGCTGCAGCAGCGGCAGTAGCTTCTGCCTCAGCTAATTTCTTTGTCGCTTCGTCAAGAGCGGCAGTTGCCTCCACGATTTGTGCTTCTAACACTGGAGTCTTCGCTTGTGCTTCTACAAGAAGTGCATTTTGACCCGCTATTTGAGCATCAAGTTCGACAAGCTTTGCATCACTGGACTTCTTGATTGCTGCTAGTCCGGCTTGTGCAGACTGAGCCTTTGAATCAGATGTGATACATGTTGTAGAAATCCAAGTTTTTTTCGACTTCTTGACCGCAAGATTTTTCACTGGCACGAAAACTATGGACTTGTCTCCTGCAATCATTAGGTTTGATTTAACGGTTGCTGCGCATTTATAGGCATATCCAGCTACAGTCGTTGATGCACCAATCTTGGTACATGCCGTGCCGTTACTAATTTTCGTTGCTGCCCCTGCGGTTGGTGCAGTCAAAAGAGCAACAGCAACTCCGATGGCAACTGTGAGTGAAAGTGACTTGCGCATGTAAAGGACCTCCATAGATTATTGTGTAATCTTACTCGCCACTGCCTGAAATTCTCCTGATAACCCGCCTTGAAAACTCAGAAAAGACTGTGAACTTGAAACTTATCTCCTCTGTTTACGACGTAGATTCATACCCATTGAACGGACTGTCGAACGCGGCAGATTGCGAATGAAAAAAACAAGAAGTTGGTACTGCCAACCAGGAATTGAGATTGCCTTTCCAGCCAGTGCATCCTGCCAAGATTTAGCAACAAGCTCATCAGCATCAAGCCACATGAAAGCTGGTAGCCCTTTCATAGACATCCGACCACGCTGGTGAAACTCAGTTCGGGTAAAGCCTGGGCATAGAGAGCTCACTAAAACTTGAGTACTTGCTAATTCAGTGTGGAGGGATTCAGATAAGACTGTCAGATATGACTTAGCAGCGCTGTATGTACCGCCGGCAATAAAACCTGCCACGGATGAAACATTAATGATGACACCTTTATTGCGAGCCTTCATTCCCGGAAGCACCACATGCATCAAACGCATCGGTGTGCGCACCAATACATTGAGTAGATCTTCTTCAGAATTCAAAGCGCTCGCAGTAAATGCTTTATTTATTCCAAAGCCCGCATTGTTTATAAGTACATGGACTTCGTTGGCAGTGATGTAATCTTCCACCGCAGAGCAGCCCGCATCCGTTGATAGGTCAGCTTTAATAATCACTGTCTCAACTGCGAAAGTACTACGCAAAGCGGCAGCACGCTCTTCTAATCGAGGCTCATCACGGGCAACCAGAATAATGTTGTAATTATTGGCCGCTAGTAATCGAGTGAAACTCTCACCAATTCCGGCAGTTGCACCCGTGACCAATGCCCAAGATTTCATTTCTCTCCTAAACAAACTTTAATTCGCCCACTGCACCGACTGGTACAAATGGTTGGTGCGGTGCTACTGCATTTATCCGTTGATATTTTTCACTCTGAGCAGGTCGATTATCAATATCACCTTTATTTGGCCACATCGATAAAGCACGTTCAGCTTGGGCAGTAATAGTAAGCGATGGATTAACACCCAGGTTGGCAGTAATCGTTGAGCCATCAACGACATGAAGTGTGGGGTAGTTATAGACACGATGATACGGATCGATTACACCAGTGGCCTCACTATCTCCGATTACACAACCTCCAACAAAGTGAGCTGTGAAAGGCGCGTTGATTAAATCACCTACATGTCCGCCGGCGATACCATCATGCTTATCCGCAATGCGGCGTACTACTTCATTTGCCGCTGGAATATAAGTCGCATTTGGTTTCAGTGGATCATTTTTCGAAGTCAAGTGCCAACCAAACAATCCACGCTTTCCACTTACCGTAATAGAAGAATCTACATTTTGCATTGTCAAAGCAATCACAGTGCGTTGACTCCACTGCCGTACATTTAAAATCTTTCCCAGCAATGATGGCTTGGCGATGAACTGTTTAAGCCAGTGCTTTCTGCGCCCTTTTGAGTCATATCCATCAGTCATAATCGTTTGCAGTAATCCCATGAAGTTACTGCCCTTGCCGTATCGGACGGGTTCAATATGTGTGTGTTCGTCGGGGAAGAAGGAGGAAGTAATTGCACTACCGGCGCTGTAATCAATATCAATATTTGGCATCATGGCACCAGTTAAAGCTTCGCTGTTGGTACGAGAGAGTTGACCTAATCGATCTGAAATCTTGGGCAGAGTTTTGATCTTCATTTTGTGTAGCAGCTTTTGAGTGTTGTAAGTTCCAGCGGCAACGATTACTTGATTAGCTGTGAAAGTAATAATTGATTCAAAAGGATCATTAGTTTTAATTGCACGGATTTTCCATGTGCCATCTGCGTTTTGAGCAAAAGATTTCACAGTTGTCATCGGAAATACTTCGGCACCAGCTGATTCAGCCAGCCCCAAATAGTTTTTAGGCAAAGTATTTTTTGCATTGAAGCGGCAACCTGTCATGCATGCACCACACTGCTGACAACCATTACGAGCTGGGCCAACACCTCCGAAAAATGGATCAGCTGCGGCAGCGCCTTTTCCTTCGCCGAAGTAGACACCAAGTGGTGCCATCTTGAAAGTATGGCCAACTCCCATTTCTTCAGCGACATCTTTCATCGCTTGGTCACTCGGAGAAAAATATGGGTTCTCAATAACTCCCAACATGCGACGCGCTTGGTCATACCAAGGCTCTAACTCTGATTTCCAATCGGTGATCGCTGCCCACTGCGGATCGTTGAAATACTCATCACCCGGTTGGTACAAAGTATTTGCATACACAAGAGATCCACCGCCGACACCAGCACCTGCCAAAATTAAAACATCAGGCAATACATGGATTCGCTGAATCCCATAACAACCTAGACCTGGCGCAAAGAGAAACTTGCGCAAGCGCCACGAAGTTTTAGGAAAGTCTTTATCTTTAAATCTTCGCCCAGCCTCTAAAACTGCAACGCTGTAGCCCTTTTCACGCAATCGAAGCGCCGATACCGATCCACCAAAGCCAGATCCAATGATGACGACATCAAAGTCTTTTTTCACTTAAGCAACGATTCCGCTCGTATCTTCATCACGAATCTTCCATTCAGTGCCATAAGACTCAAGCAAATCTAGGAATGGCTTTGCATCAAACCATTCAGGCCCGGCAACACCCTCAGGCTTCCAAATCCCTTTATGAATTAACTCCATTGCAATCACAGGGTTAATCGCCGTCTGCCAAACAACTGCTTGATCACCGTACTCTTTCATCGACCATTCATTATCAACCACGTTATACATATAACAGGCATAAGGCTTTCCCTCTTTATTTAATCCCTTTACTAAAGCCCCTGCGCAAGTCTTGCCCTTCATACGCGAACCCAGCGTTGCTGGATCAGGTAGGGACGCAGCTAGTAAATCACGGGGAGAAACTGAGATTCCTTGGACATCGACACTTTCTTTGCGATCCATCCCCAACATATGAATAGTTTTTAACGTTGTAATGAACTGTGCTCCGAGGCCATATTTGAAGTTAACTTTTTTAGCATCAACTTTTTGCGGAATCAGTACAACTTCTTCGTGTTCAACATTCACACATTCAACAGGACCAATTCCCTCTGGAAAATCAAAAACTTCAATTTCGCTAAATGGTTCGGTTGTATACCAACCACGACCGTCTTCCCAAACTAATGGTGGGTTAAGGCACTCTTCAATTGTTGTCCAAATTGAAAACGATGGTGCAAAGTCATAACCCTCAACAACTAAATTCGACCCATCCATGATGGTGATTGAATCCAAGCGACTAAAGAGATGATCCGATGCATACCTAGCAAAAACATCGCTCATTCCAGGTTCGATACCCATACCAACTAGCGCGTAGATATCTCGCTCTTTCCAGTTCCAATCACGTGCAAACTGTTCGTCGCCGAGCTTCACGCCAGTTTCGCTATTTGGGTAGTGGGGATGTGGCCGCGAAAGCGACATCGCCATATCGATGTAATTTGTGTTCTCAATTTCGCATGCTAAAAAGATTGGCATCACAAAGCGCGGATCAACTGCGTTAATAACTACATCCGGCTTAACTTTACGGATCAAGGTCCTTAAATCTTCAAGCTCTGCAGCATTGACTTCGGCGGCAGAAAACCTTGAATCTTTGATCCGGGTCACAGCTGATTCAGCACGCGACAATGCGCGGTCTGCGACAACCATGGAAGTGATAAAACTCTTGCGCG
>CAFBLH010000020.1_pt1 | contig 23885 bp, 20 predicted proteins | sample 7268051 | NCBI WGS metagenome assembly CAFBLH01 (sample SAMEA6814031, study PRJEB35770) | freshwater metagenome | biome: Freshwater; feature: Freshwater reservoir; material: water | place: Czech Republic | collected 2016-04-20 | depth 30m m | reverse complement strand
TTCAGTCATGGGAACCATCGGAACTGTTGTCTCTAGCGTTCCTCCAGCATATGTTTTGTCGCGACTGCAATGGAAGGGACGCCAGACAACGTTCCTTATTATTTTGTCAACGATGATGTTGCCGGGGCAAGTAACCATGATCCCGGTTTACATTATTTTCTCCAGATTGCACTGGATTCCATCATTCTTGCCCCTGATTGTTCCCTCATTTTTTGCAAGTGCATTTTCCATCTTTTTATTGCGACAGTTCTTTACGAGTATTCCTGATGAAATATCTGATGCGGCTAGAATTGACGGTTGCAGCGAATTCAAATTAATGATGCGCATCATCGTGCCACTTGCAAAACCTGCGATTTCTGCAATTGCGCTCTTTGCCTTCTTGGGTTCTTGGAATGATTTCTTTGGTCCGCTTCTCTATATCGTTGAAAATGAGGATCTATGGACTCTCGGCATCGGTCTGAACGCCTTCCAAGGGATTCACCACGTGGACACAAACATGATGATGACTGCCTCTGCGTTATTTATGGCGCCAGTTATTATTATCTTCTTCTTCTCGCAGAAAGTCTTCATTGAGGGCGTTACTTTGACTGGAGTTAAAGGCTAAATGAAAAAAGTGAGTACGCCAGCGATTCCTTCGCTCATGCGCGAAATAAATGAGCGTTCAGTTCTCGATATTTTGCGCACAGAAGGAACGTTGCATGCCGCCCAAGTGGCTAGATTAATTGGACTTTCTAAGCCAACTACTGCCGATATTTTGCGCACTTTGAGTGATCATGGGCTTATCCATGAGTACTTGCCAGGTGCTGATGATCCAAAGCGAGCACGATCGGTGTACGAAGCGATAAGCGATGTAAAAGTCTGTCTAGGAATTGACATTGGTTCACGTTTTATCAGAACAGCAGTTGGTGATTTGAATGGGGAGATGCGAGCACAACAATCTATTGCAGTTAGATCATTGACATTGAAAGATTTAGTCTCGGCAATGCATTCGGCAGTAGAACAAAGTTTAAAGTCTGCTGGATTTTCACTCAAAGATGTTGTTTCAATTGTCGTAGGTACACCTGGAGTAATCAATCAAGAAACAGGCGTTATTTCTATTGCAGGAACAATAAGTTCACTCGATGGTGTAAACCTCTCTGCCTTGATTGAAAATGAGTTTGGAGTAAAACCAAATTTAGAAAATGACATTAATTTAGTAACCGTCGCTGAACAATCAGCTGGTAAAGGTATTGGTATTGAAAATTTCGCAGTTCTGTCGGTTGGCTCCGGGTTAGGTTCAGGCCTTGTCTTAAATGGAAAGCTTCTACGAGGGCATCATGGCGCAGCGGGTGAAGTATTTTATGTTCCATTTGGAGATCCAACGGATACACATAGAACTGAAACCAATCCATCTGGTGATGCAATTGCAGCGCTAGCTCGTACGCTCGCCAAAAAATACAAAAAAAGTACACTTTCTGAGCCTTATTCAACGGTTGATATTCTCAACGCTGCAAAAAGCGGTGATGTACTAGCCCAAGAGGTAGTAGCCATCGAAGCTGAGCGAATCGCACTTTATATCGCCTCAATTTCAGCGATCACTGATGTTGAATTAGTTGTTTTAGCAGGTGGAATTGGCCGTCAGGCAGAGTTTTTCTTGAAGCCAATTAAGAAGCTTGTCGCTACCGCTGTTCCATTTCCACCACGGATTGAGATTTCTACTCTTGGAGATACAGGAATCCTGGTAGGCGCATTAAGCATTGCCACAAAAAATGCTTGTGACCTGGTGTTTGAACGCAAAAACTTTGCTCCACCTCGCTCAAGAGCTGGCTCTTTGTAATTGAAACTTACGGTTATCGGCGGCGGCTCAACTTACACACCAGAATTAATTGATGGTGTGATTTCAAGGCACCATCGACTTCCGATTACCCACATTCACCTTGTTGATATTGAACCAGTAAAACTCCAAATCATCGCGCAATTTGCCATCCGCATGATTAAAGCTGCAAAAGTCGATATCGAAATCGAGTTTGGAACTGATTTACGAGCTGGAGTACGTGGAGCACAATTTGTCGTGAGTCAGTTTCGTGTTGGCACTCAAGCCGCACGTCATCGTGATGAGTTGCTTGGTCGTAAGTACAAACTTGTTGGACAGGAAACAGTTGGTGTTGGCGGTTTTGCAAAGGCTCTTCGAACTATCCCTGTAGCCCTAAACGTGGCGCGCACCATTGTGGAAGAAGCACCTAACGCAATTTTGCTCAACTTTACGAATCCTGCTGGTCTAATTACTCAATCACTCATCCAAGAAGTTCCAGAGTTAACAACAATTGGATTATGTAACGTTCCATGGAATACACGGATTGAAATTGCACAGGCACTAGGTGTTGCATCAACAGCAATTACTTTTGATTATGTGGGCCTCAACCATTTGTCATGGATTCGAGGAGTGAAAGTGGATGGAAAGGACTGCAGCGCAGCTGCTTTAAAAGCCTTTCGTGGGCTCACAATTGAGAATGGCAAGCCCGATGACTCTCCAGCTTGGACCCAAAGCTCGATAGATCTCTTGCAAGCTATTCCAAACTATTATCTTTCGTACTACTACTCTGAAAAAGCGTGGATTGATTATCAGGCCAATAACCCCACCAGGGCTAGTGAAGTCATGAAGATTGAAGAAATCTTAATTGAAAAGTTTAAAGATAAATCACTTGTAACAAAGCCAGAGGAACTCATGCAACGCGGAGGCGCATATTACTCAGATTCGGCGGCAGAGTTAATGACCGATATTCATAATGATGCAGGCACTATTCATATTGTTAACACCCTCAATAATGGCGCCGTTCCAGATTTTCCAAATTCGGCAGTGATGGAGATTCCAGCTGTGATAACAGCAAATGGTGCTCAATCGATAAAGACTTCGGCAATGAGAAATGATATTGATTCTCTTGTGCGTTCTGTTAAAGACTTTGAACTTTTAACAATTGAAGCAGCAGTCAATGGCGATGAAGACTGTGCACTCCGTGCATTAATTACAAATCCAATCGGTCCAGACTTATCCGATGCCCGTGAACTTTGGGCGGATTTAAAGAAAGAGAACGCTGGGATGATTGGGGCTTTCAATGCTTAAGGCAATTCTTGGAATTGATGGTGGAGGAACCAAGACTCACGCCGTGATTGCTGACCTTGATGGAAATATCCTAGCTAGTGCAGCAAATGGAGCGGCCAATTGGGAGCGGATTGGAATCACATCAGTTCAGAAAAGTTTAAATGAACTGATCGCAAGCGTTTTAGCATCTGCGCATGTTGGCCATGAGGATATTGTTGCGTCAACTTTTGCCCTTGCCGGCCTTGATTGGCCGGAAGACAAAGTACTTTTCGAACCTTTTCTTGAAAATTTATTATCACCTGGAAAAACCCACTTGGTTAATGATTCAATTGCCGCACTTTTTGCAGGTGCTCCTGATGGAGTCGGATGCGTTTCGATTGCCGGAACTGGAGGCAAGACTGCTGGTAGTGATGGAAAAGCAACTTTACAAACGATGGGAATGGAGCTCGGCGAAGGTGGCGGTGCTGGGCAACTCGTGAATCTGGCTCTGGATTCGATAGCCAAATCCCATCATGGAACTGCAGAGATCACACAGCTTTATCTAGAACTTCCGAAAGCTGCAGGTTTTAATCACCCTGAAGAGTTTTTTACTGCGATAGCTCGCACGCGCGTGCGTTTAGATGAAAGTTATGCACCACTTATTTTCGATTTAGCAAATAGTGGCGACTCTTCCGCGGTTGATATCGTTACTACAGTTGCGAAGCAACATGCTCACGACGTATTTGGAATATCATCGCAACTTAATTTTCATGGAAAAACAATTAAAGTAGTGCGCGCTGGTGGACTTCATACTGCTGGATGTACAATTTTCGATGCAATATTTCACTCTGAAGTTATTCGGCTAGTTGATAGTGCGCAAGTAAGTGTTTTAGAGATAGCTCCTGTATTCGGTGCCGTAATACATTGTGCACACAAATACTTCCCAACTCTTGCTCCTGAATTCATTGAGAATGTATTAAATGGTGCACGAGAAGTTGAACTTTGATGGCAATATCTCTAAAGGGGGCTTCAATATTACAGAGCGAGATTAACGATTCATTTTGGGCAGGCCGATCACATTATGATTTGAATATTGAAATTACAGTTAATAAGACTTCACCGATTAAAGCTGAAGGGTTCATTCTCAAGGCCACGCGTACTGCTTCTCACATAAGTGCAACGATCGGGATGGATCGTGAAAGTTCATTTCGATATGGACTCAATTCTCTTGTGCGCTGGCTTCAAAGTGACAACGAAACTATTTCAGTCGATGACGGCCCTGATTTTCCAATAAGAGGAGTTGTTGAGGGTTTTTATGGCAAGGCGTGGACTCATGAGCAACGTTTACGTGGATTAAAACTATGTGGCGATTACAACATGAACACTTATTTCTTAGCTCCAAAAGATGTACCCTGGCAGCGTTTTAACTGGCGAGCACCATTTACTTCAGATTTCCTCAAACTTACTGATGAGCTAATTCAAACAGGACGTCTCAACGCAGTTGCTGTAGCCGTATGCGTCTCCCCTGGCTTATCAGTCAAATATAGTGATCAAGCCGATGTGATGGCAGTCGTTCATCGCTACAAACAACTCTTTGACCTTGGCGCAAAGCATTTTGGTTTATTATGGGATGACATAGATTGGGAGCTTTCATATCCAGAAGATATAGCCCGATATGTTTCAACCGCAGCAGCACATGCAGATTTTACAAATCGTGTGTGGAGTGAGCTTGCAAAACTAGATTCTCAATTAATTTTAACGGTATGTCCTATGCACTATTCCGGTCGCGGAAACGAACCATATCTTCATGATTTGGGACATGCTCTGCATCCCCGCATCAACCTGATGTGGACGGGACGATCAATTTGCTCTGAGTATTTAGATATTAGCGATGCCGTTATTTTTGAGCGCACCGCGCTCCGCCCACCGCTTTATTGGGATAACTTCCCCGTTAATGATGGGGGTTTACAGAAGAATCTTTACATCGGTCCGGTTCGAGGTCGAGAAGTTGGATTGCACAAATATTCCGCTGGACTTGTTTCTAATCCCATGTTGCAGTTTGAAATGTCTCAGTTCCCGCTATTTACTATCGGAGACTACCTATGGAACACCACGAATTATGATCCGGATAAATCCTGGGAAAATGCCCTCATCCATTTAGTTGAAAGCCCGGAAGATCGCATGGCTTTGCGTGCCTTCATGCGAACTTCTATGGGAACAGTTGTTGGAGGTGACCCTGCACCAGATTTGCGTGCAGAGTTTAGAAAAGGCATCACTGCGTGGCGAGTAGGAGATCTAAAGACTGCCGGAGATGTCTTTATCCGTGCCGGAGATGCAATGGTAAAGAACCACGCATACTTGCGTCATCTTGATTTCTCCAGACCACTGATGATTTTGGAGATATCCCAGTGGCTTGAAAAATATCTAATTGGTGCAGAGGTGCTCATTTCTCTCGGAGAAATCCTCAAAGCCTGTGGCTTTGATTCTGATAAGCGTTGTATCACGGGGAGTTCTTCGGAAATTGCAGAGTTGGCTGGCCTTATTGAGCGATTACAGGCTCACCGTAAGAATCTATTTGGCGACCAAATTGAAGGTCCGATAAATGAATTAATGGCCGAGTTAGGGAGTTAAAAGTGTCGAGTATCAATCTTTTTATTGGTGATAGTGTCACAGACTGTGGACGCGATATAGACCCACCTTATGGTGATGGCTACGTTCAAGAAATTGCATCAACCGGAATTCTTGATGGTTCAATAATTAATGTAGGCACTAGTGGCCACCGGCTTGTTGATTTAGAAAAACGTTGGCAAGTTGATGTTCTCGACCACCAACCAACTTTGGTATCTATTGCAATTGGAATTAACGATATGTGGCGCAGGTACGATGATCATGACCCAACACCGACACAGGATTTTCGAGATAGATACCATCAGCTACTGAGTCAGACAAAGGACTTGCTTCATCCTCAATTCGTTTTATGTGAGCCGTTCATGTTAGAGGTAAGAGACGAGATGAAATCCTGGCGTGAAGATCTAAATCCCAAAATTGAGATTGTGCATGAAATGTCCCAAGAGTTTTCAGCAATTCTTGTTCCTTTTGACAAACATTTCACTACTTTGTCCAAATCAATATCCATGAATGAACTCGCAGAAGATGGAATTCATCCAACGGCATTTGGTCACCAAGAGATGGCAAAATTATGGCTATCTACGGTGAAATCAGCGTAAATGAGCCTGTTCATTTAGTCCTCGCAGCGCCCTCAAGCCATCGCTAGGCCACATTGAAATCGTCGTAATCGAGCAAGGTGAAACATCGATGTGAAAAATGGACTCAGCGAAAGCACCAATTGCTAACTTGGCCGCAGTTTTTATAGTTCCATTGTGGCTAATCACTGCAACACGTTGACCCGGATACATGGCAAGTATTTGTTCGAGCGCTTCATCGATGCGCAGAGCAACAGAGTCATAGGACTCACCTTGCGGTGGAGAAAAACTAGTTGAGCAAATCCAAGCTTGATAATCGGCAGGATACTTCGCTTTCACTTCATCGATAGATAGTCCATCCCAGATACCGAATGAGCACTCAAGCCATGAATCGTCATAATTGACGGGCAAACCAGTTGTCCGAGCAAGTGTCTCGGCTGTCTGCTTAGTCCGATTCAACGGTGAGGCAATAATGACATCCGGTTTTAACGCAGCGACTGCTTGAGCAACGAGCTCGGCTTGAGCTAATCCCTCTTGTGTTAACTCAGGGTTGAGTGGACCATCTCCTGAAAACTTCTTCAGTGGTGTAAGTGGGGTCTCTCCATGGCGAATAAGAAAAACCGTCGTTGCAATTTCTTTCGACAATAGGCGTTCAGTTAAATAGTTTTTCTGAACCGAAACAACTTCACCGCCACCAGATTGTTCATCTAAAGCCTTGTTAGCTAAGCGATCAGCGTGTGAATTTTCATCGCGTGGAATCCAGGTATATGTCACAAGTGATGGTGTGTGCGCAGCACGTGCATCTTGGGCCAGAGAGCGCATATCTGCATGCTTTATCTGCCAACGACCTGACATTTGCTCAACGACTAACTTGCTATCCATTTTTACATCAACAGTTGCCTTTGGATCTATAGAAGTTATCGCCCTGAGCCCCGCAATCAGCCCACTGTATTCGGCCACGTTATTAGTTGCGATACCAATAAAATCATAGAGTTCGGCAATAATCGAACCATTTTCAGTGATAACAGAGCCGTATCCAGCTGGACCAGGGTTGCCACGTGAACCGCCATCAGCAGTTAAATTGAAGTGACGAGCCATATATTTAGACCCCACGAACCAAAATACATCTGCACTCTTCGCATCGCACAACTTCGTCTTCGGATAAATCCGTAATTCGTTTTAACTCAATCGCATTGATTGATAAATGGCAGCCATTACATGACCCACCATTGAGAGATGCCGCACCAGTTCCATTGTTTGTAGCACGAATTTTTTCATACAAAGTGATGAACTCTGTTGAAATTTCTGCAGCGGTCTGTGCTCGTAATCCGACTAGGGACTCAAGTTCGGTATTAAAAGTAGCGAGCGCATTTTCTTTGCGTATCTCCAGATCTGCAATCTCAGCTGCATAGGTCGCTTCTAACTCACTGAGCTCTGCTATTCGTGAATTAATTTCATCAATACGCATCATCACTTCAAGTTCAACTTCTTCTAATTCTGCCCGACGCACACCGAGAGTTCCAACTTCGTGCTGTAACTGCTCTAACTCTTTTGGGGTTGCAGATCCACCGTTAAGGCGAGCCTCGTCGCGGGTAATGCGCATGACGATCTGTTCAACATCGGCTTCGGCACGCAAAAGCTCACGCTTTACATCACTGAGTTCGGTTTGAGCCCCAATGCGCAGATCGCGAGTGTTATTTGATTTAGTTGTAACACTAGCTAGCAAAGCATGTTCGGCAAGGGTGGCTGACTTGTGATTGAGTGCTGTTGTTCGTTGGTCAATACTCGCAATATCTAAAATCTTCCGCTGATCACTGGCACTAGCCTTCATGACCAACTCCTTCACATACTTCTGGTGGGCGCTGAGGGTTTCGAACCCCCGACATTCTCGGTGTAAACGAGACGCTCTACCACTGAGCTAAGCACCCGCGCACTCTTCACGAGTACTGGGCAATCTTACTTCAGGTGTGATGAAAAGGTAAATCGCCTCTTATAACGTAGCGATTGCAGCCTTGTAATCCTCGAGGTTTCGCGCATCGCCAAGTCCATTTACTATCTGCCAGCGAAGGGTGCCCGCTTTATCGATGATGAAAGTTCCACGTACTGCACATCCACGAGCTTCATCAAAAACACCGTAAGTCTTTGAAACCGCACCATGTGGCCAAAAATCAGTTAGTACTGGAAAGCTATATTTTTCTTGATCGGCATACGCACGTTGCGCATACATTGGATCGCATGAAATAACTAGCAACTGAACATTCTCATTCGCAAATGCTGAGAGGTCATCGCGCAATGCACAAAGTTCGCCGGTGCAAATGCCAGAGAATGAAAATGGATAAAAAAGTAGGACTACGTTTTTTTCACCTTTGAAAGATGCTAGTGAAACTTTCTCACCATGTTGGTTGAGTACTTCAAAATCTGGAGCCGCTTGGCCAATGCTTAATGTCATGTTGATAAATCTACCGTTTGCCTGCCTTACGTGCCACTAGACGAGTGGCAGTCCAATCTTGGGCAACTGAAATTGTAGAGGTTTGGCTTAAACCTGCTGTCGGTGCCGCATCTTGAATGTCGCTTGGTTCAACATGTCCATCACGATTTACTTTTGGAGTTAAAATCCAAATCGCACCGTCGGCAGTCAAATAAGTGAGGGAATCCATGAGTTCATCGACTAGATCACCATCGCCGCCGCGCCACCAGATAATCACGGCATCTACTACTTCTTGAGTATGGCCATCTAGAAACTGGGTCTGTGTAATAGCGGCCAATTGGTCTCGAAATTTGAAATCGCAGTCATCGCCACGGCCAACCTCTAGTACTAGGTCGCCTTTTTTCATCCCCATTCTGGCTGGCACGGGCTAAGTCCACCGAATCTACCCAAGATATGCAAGAGGTTTCGCGTCTTTATTTTCAATTTCGACTTACTGGGCAGTTCAAGGGAGAATAAGCACCATGAGCGAATACTTCGAAGCGCCAGACCAGATAATCGAACAGTTGGTGGATACCGATCCGGCTGAGACTGCGGAGTGGAAGGCATCATTTGATGCAGCCCTTGCTCACGCGGGGCCAGTACGCGCACGGTACCTAATGTTGAGCTTGCTCAAGCGTGCACATGAAAAGAAGATTGGACTCTCTGATCTTCGCACCACAGATTACATCAACAGTATTTCGCCAGAACATGAACCAGATTTTCCGGGTGATGAAAATATTGAACGCCGAATTCGTGCAATAAATAGATGGAATGCCGCAATGATGGTCCACCGCGCGCAACGTCCTGGCGTCGGTGTTGGTGGACATATTTCAACTTATGCATCATCTGCTGCACTGTATGAAGTTGGTTTTAATCACTTCTTCCGTGGACAAGATCACCCAGGTGGTGGAGATCAGATATTTTTCCAGGGACATGCAAGTCCTGGCATGTATGCACGTGCTTTTCTCGAAGGTCGTTTAAGTGAAGACCAACTAGATGGTTTTAGACAAGAGCTTTCACATCCATCTGGCAGTTTGTCGTCCTATCCGCATCCGCGCTTAATGCCAGACTTTTGGCAGTTCCCAACAGTTTCAATGGGAATCGGACCACTGAACGCAATTTACCAAGCACGCTACAACCGTTATCTCCAAAACCGTGGAATTAAAAATACTGACGATCAACATGTCTGGGCTTTCTTAGGTGATGGTGAAGTTGATGAAGTTGATTCACTCGGTGCTATCGGTCTAGCCACACGTGAAAAATTAGATAACTTAACATTTGTAATTAACTGTAATTTACAACGTCTAGATGGTCCTGTACGTGGCAATGGAAAAATTATTCAAGAGCTCGAATCAGTATTTGGTGGCGCGGGCTGGAATGTTATTAAAGTTGTTTGGAGCCGTGATTGGGATCCACTACTTGCACAAGATCGCGAGGGTGCTCTCGTTAAATTAATGAACGAGACTCTCGATGGCGATTTTCAAACTTTTAAAGCAGAATCTGGTGCTTACGTTCGCGAAAACTTCTTTGGTCGCGATCCACGCACAGCTGCAATGGTCGCTGACTGGAGTGATGAAAAGATTTGGAGCCTTCGTCGTGGAGGCCATGACTATCAAAAACTATTTGCTGCATATACGGCTTCAGTTCAGCACAATGGCCGCCCAACGGTAATTCTGGCCAAGACAATCAAGGGTTGGACTCTGGGATCAACATTTGAAGGTCGTAACTCAACACATCAAATGAAAAAAATGAGTCTTGAAGACATTATGCAGTTCAGAGATACGTTGCACCTGGAAATTCCAGATGAAAAACTAGACAAGTATCTACCTCCTTACTTTAGACCTGCAGAGGATTCAGAAGAAGCCAAATACTTAGCTGAACGTCGCGCAGTATTGGGCGGGTCAATTCCCCGTCGTCGTTCAATCTCTCGACCTTTGCCACAGCCCGATGACTCTGTCTATGAGTCTGTAAAACGAGGTTCTGGTGCCCAAGAAATCGCAACAACTATGGCATTTGTTCGAATGTTAAAAGATTTGGTCAAAGATCCAGGACTTGGTTCGCGAATTGTTCCGATTATTCCAGATGAGGCACGTACATTCGGAATGGATTCACTCTTCCCCACAATGAAGATTTATTCACCAAATGGTCAGCAATATAAAGCTGTAGATCGCGAGCTTATGTTGTCATATAAAGAGTCCACATCAGGAGTAATTCTGCATGAAGGAATCAACGAAGCTGGCTCGGTAGCATCCTTCACTGCAGTTGGATCTTCTTACTCAACTCATGATGAGCCAATGATTCCCATGTATATTTTTTATTCGATGTTTGGTTTCCAACGTACGGGAGATGCGTTCTGGGCAGCGGCAGATCAATTAGTTCGTGGCTTTGTCATTGGTGCAACTGCTGGACGCACAACTTTAAATGGTGAGGGTTTGCAGCATGAAGATGGACATTCACATCTTTTAGCTTCAACTAACCCTGCTGTTGTTTCATATGACCCTGCCTATGCTTTCGAACTCGGACACATTGTCAAAGATGGTCTTCGCCGAATGTATGGCGAAAATAGCGAGAATGTTTATTACTACATAACCGTCTACAACGAGCCATATGTTCATCCAGCTGAGCCAGATAACTTAGACGTTGCCGGTCTACTCAAAGGAATTTATCTGTACTCTGCTGGAGGTAATCAGCGCAAGAAGTCTGCACAAATTTTGGCGTCGGGAGTTGGCGTTAATTGGGCATTAAAAGCGCAAAAACTTCTTCGCGAAGACTGGGGGATTGAAGCATCAGTTTGGTCAGTTACTTCATGGAACGAGCTTCGTCGTGACGGTGTTGAAACTGATCGCCATAATCTTCTCAATCCAACAAATAGACGACGGGCGTATATCTCTGAAAAGCTGGAGGGTCAGTCAGGCCCAGTAATTGCTGTAAGTGATTACATGAAAGCCGTACAAGATCAGATTGCGCCATGGATATCTGCTCCATTTATGTCACTTGGAACCGATGGTTTTGGACTCTCTGATACTCGTGGTGCACTTCGCCGACACTTCAAAGTCGATGCAGAGTCCATCGCGGTAGCAACGTTGCAAGAGTTAGAAAAACTAGGTCAAATAAAGCCATCCGTTGTGAAAGCTGCGATGGAGAAGTATCGTATTGATGATATTTCTGCTGCCGACGCAGGCAATACGGAAGGCTCCGGTTGATTTCAAGAATTGCAATCAGTGACATCTCCCCCGCAGTTTTCTTCGGGGGAGAGTTTCTTCCCGTCAAAGCAATTCCAGGAGAACGCATTACTATAAGTGCAACGATAGTAATTGAGGGCCATGAAAAACTAACTGCCGAAGTCGTTTTACATGGTGTTGGTGGAAAAGTAATCTCTCGCAGCCAGATGTTAGAAAACTGGCCAGGGTCAAATCGTTTTGAAGGCGAAGTTTTAGTACCTTCTGAAGGTGACTACTTTTTTATTGTAGAAGCTGATAGCACTTCGCAGTATCGAACTGTCATGGGTTCGAGTGAAAAATACCCAATCTATGCTGATCGAGAACGCGCCCTTGTTGGATCGTGGTACGAATTTTTTCCTCGCAGTGAAGGTGCAGTTAAAAATCCTGATGGAACAATTACGAGTGGAACATTCAAGACCGCTCTGAAACGAATTCCAGCAATTGCAGATATGGGTTTTAACGTCTTGTACTTACCACCAATTCATCCCATCGGAGTTTCGCACCGAAAAGGAGCAAACAACTCTTTGACAACGGCTCCTGGAGACCCAGGTGTTCCGTGGGCGATAGGCGAGACTGCCGGGGGTCACGATGCAATTAATCCCGAGCTTGGAACAATGGAAGATTTTAAAAACTTCGTTGCGGTGGCAAAGAAAAATGGAATTGAAGTCGCCTTAGATCTTGCCTTGCAGACTTCTCCAGATCACCCTTGGGTGCAGTCCCATCCTGAATGGTTCAACAAACGAGCCGACGGCACGATTGCATACGCTGAAAACCCTCCCAAGAAGTACCAAGATATATATCCGCTTAACTTTGATGATAACTATGAGGGTTTGCGAAATGAAGTTCTGCGCATAATTCGCTTATGGGTATCAAAGGGAGTCGAGATTTTCCGAGTAGATAACCCACACACCAAGCCCGTCCATTTTTGGCAAGACTTATTAGCAATAGTTCGCGCTGAAAGCCCTCATGTAATTTTCTTGGCGGAGGCTTTCACTGCTCCGGCCATGATGCATGCTCTTGGAAAAGCTGGATTCCATCAGTCATATACTTACTTCACATGGCGCAGTAGTAAAGCTGAACTCACCGACTATGGACGCGAACTTTCGACACATACAAGTGCATTTTTTAGACCAAACCTTTGGGTCAATACTCCTGATATCAATCCGTTTCATCTCCATGGTGGCAATCCTGCAATCTTTGCACTGCGTGCCGTCTTGGCCGCAACACTTTCTCCATCATGGGGAATGTATGCAGGCTATGAACTATACGAGCATCTACCTTTAAAGCCGGATGGGGAAGAGTATTTAGACTCAGAAAAATATCAATTTAAGATTCGTGATTGGGATGGCGCAGCTAAGAAGGGTTTGACTCTAGCGCCATTTATTAAAAAATTAAATGAGATACGTGCAGCTAATTCTGCACTGCTCAGGCTTCGCAATTTGGTTTTTCATTACACTGAATCTGAAGCAATTATTGCTTATTCAAAACGTGATGGTGATAATTTAATTTTAGTTGTTGTTAATCTCGATCCAAATTATGCACAAGGAACCATTATTCACTGGGATACAAAAGCTCTTGGAATTGATGGCACAAGTTTCATCGTAAAAGACTTGCTCGATGGATCTACTTTCAATTGGTCGCCAGATACATATGTCTCACTTGATCCAACACGGCCAGTTGGCAAAGTTGCCCATATCTGCCAAGTAAAAATTTAACAATGGCGAGTTTCTTAAATCCACACTCAACATTGGGAGAGCTTGATTTACATTTAATCTCACAAGGACGCCATGAACAGTTGTGGAATGCGCTGGGGGCACATGTGTGCCGAGACGAATCCGGCACGCTACTGGGCACCACTTTTGCCGTCTGGGCACCAAATGCCCGCGCTGTCTCTCTGATTGGTGACCACAATTTTTGGGATAAAAGTACGAATCCCATGCTTCGAATTGGTGCATACGGAATCTGGGAGATTTTCATTTCAGATATTGGTGCTGGGACAAAATATAAGTTCGCAGTCTGCGGAATCGATGGGCGTTGGGTGGATCATGCTGACCCATTGGCACGCGCTACCCAAGTACCACCGCTCACTGCATCTATTGTTGATGAGTCAACTTATGAATGGAAAGACGCCGCATGGATTAAGAGCCGTGAGAGTTTTCAATCATGGCGTGAACCAGTAAGCACATATGAAGTTCACTTGAGCTCATGGAAATTAGGATTAACATATCTGCAACTTGCAGTTGAACTTGTCGACTATGTAACTACGCATGGATTTACTCATGTCGAGTTCCTTCCAGTCACTGAGCACCCATATGGTCCTTCGTGGGGTTACCAAGTGACCTCATTCTTTGCTCCCACATCCCGTTTTGGCTCTCCCGACGAGTTTAGATTTTTAGTTGACTCACTGCACAACGCGGGAATCGGTGTGATCCTTGATTGGGTGCCTGCTCACTTTCCTAAAGATGAATGGGCCTTAGCAAAATTTGATGGGACTGCACTATATGAGCATGCAGATCCAAGATTAGGTGAGCATCCTGACTGGGGAACTTTAATTTTTAACTTTGGACGAAATGAAGTTCGAAATTTTCTGGTCGCAAGCGCTTTGTATTGGCTCACTGAGTTTCATATTGATGGGCTCCGTGTCGATGCTGTTGCATCGATGCTCTACCTGGATTACTCGCGTGAAGAAGGCCAATGGCTTCCAAATAAAAATGGAGGACGTGAGAATTTAGAGGCGGTCCAGTTGTTGCAAGAAGCGACTTCTACTGCTTACAAAATTCATCCAGGAATAATGATGATTGCAGAAGAGTCAACTGCGTGGTCTGGAGTAACTCGAGACACAAATTCAGGTGGACTTGGTTTTGGATTTAAATGGAACATGGGTTGGATGCACGACACTTTGCAGTATCTAGCGCAAGACCCAATTAATCGGATTTATCACCATGATGAGATTACTTTTTCAATCCTTTATGCATGGAGTGAGAACTTTATGCTTCCTCTTTCCCACGATGAAGTCGTACATGGAAAGGGTCAGCTCGTCAATAAATTTCCGGGTGATCGTTGGCAAAAATTAGCAACTTTACGTGCGCTATATGGATATATGTGGGGACATCCGGGTAAGAAACTTTTGTTTATGGGTAGTGAATTCGCACAAAATGATGAGTGGAGTGAGAGCGCTGGACTTCAGTGGTATCTGACAGAGTTTGCAGAGCATCAAGGAATTCAAAAAACTATCGCTGCACTAAATGCTCACTATGTAGCAACACCTGCCCTTTGGCAGAAAGACACGTCACCCGAGGGCTTCACGTGGCTGGTTGGTAATGATGGAGCGGCCAATGTTCTCGCTTTTGTTCGCTGGGATGATGCTGGAAATTCGCTGGTATGCGTCACAAATTTTTCCCCAGTGCCACATGAGCGCTACCAACTTCCATTTCCGACAACCGGCAAATGGCAAGAAATTCTCAATACGGACGATTTAGCTTTTGGTGGTAGTGGAGTATCGAACTCTGAAATAATTTTGAACGATGGGGGCCACTTAATCGCTCAAATTGCGATTCCACCACTTGCAACAATCTGGTTTAAGCGCGCTTAAAGATCTTTAAGAAAAAAGGCACCATTAGAAGTAATAACGCTGGAGTCAGCAAAGCGATTGAAAGAGAAAAAGCTTGCGCTGTCCAAGCGATAATTAAGCGCATAAAGAAAACAGCGATGATGTTAACCACACCAATCTGTCCAATGACAACACTTGAAGGGGAGCTAGAGCGTGCATTTGCGGCAGTCATAACACTAGGAGCTAGAAATGATGAACCTAAGCCAGCAATAGCAAAACAAATACTCAACACTGTTAAAGATAGAATTTTGTGATCAGCGCCAATAAAGAGCGTTGCCATAATTCCAATAAAGAAAGATAATCCAGACGTCAAAGATGCAACCTTAACTAAATTCTCCATAGAGAATTTAGTGAATAGGCGATGAGCTGTTAGTCGCCCTATAATAATTGTAAAAGTGAATAAAATATAAGGCAGCGTATGTAGTCCACTCTTAATGCCGATATCCTCTTTAACAAAAATAGCTGCCCAGTCACCAACACAGATCTCCAAAAAAAGCGCACAGAAAAGTGCCCCCGACACCATTCGATCGATTTGAAAATCTTTAAAAATATCGCGAATACTATAAGCGGTATTCGCATCTTGATTTGGCTGGACTAGATTTGTACCAATAGCAGAAATAAGAAATAGCAAGACAAGCAGCATTACTAACGACAATATTATTATATGCGTGGCTAGTGAAATCCGATCAACAAACAGCCCAGAGACAATTGCGGTAGCAAGAGCACCACTGCTCCAGACTCCGCTCAATAGCGTTACGACATGTCGCTTTGTTCGATCTTGATAACTAAAGCCTTGGGCATTAATCGAAATGTGAAAGGCTGATATTCCTGCCGCCTGAATAATGTTGCTTATTACAAAAATGACTGGTGAGTGCGTACTGGCCAATAAAATAAGGCTTGCAACTAAAGAGAATGCGGCAATTCGCATCACTAACTGTGCGCCATAATTGTGTACAAGTTGACCAACGATTAGTAGAGCGATCAATGAGCCAACAACCGATGTACTAATCAGAGACCCAAACTCTCCATTTGTTAAGCCTAAATTTGCTTTAACTTCTGGAAATCTGGGCAGCCATGACATTATTAAAAAGCCAAAGAAGAAAAATAAGCCTTTTAAATAGCGAAGTTCTTTTTCTACAGTGAGAATAGTCATTAAAATAACGCGTTCGCAAGCACGCTTCTAGCCGCGGCAAGTCGTGGATCCGAGGGATCTACAAGAGTAAAAAGTATGAGCAAATGATCTCTCGCTTTAGTCCGATCTGCTCCTGCCGTTGCTTTCACTAAGTTGAGTAAGCGATTAAAAGCTGCGTCGACTCCCCCATGTGCAATCTCCATATCTGCTGCAGTCAACTGTATGGCGATATCACCAGGATTCTCTGTGGCCTGTTGAATAACACTTGTAATTTCTAAACCATTGGTACGAATAAGTAGCTGTGTCTGAGCTAATCCCAATTTTGCAAAACTATCGCTGGGTTTGCGAGATAGTAACTTCTTATATGCAGTTTCAGCTGTTTTAAAATCTCCAGCTTCGAGTGCTGCAATTGCCTCTTCCTCTTCGGGTTCAATTGCTTCAACGGGAGGTGCGCCGATTCCTTGCTCGGCAGCAAGAGCGATTACTTTATCTAGCACTAAACGTATCTGTGCCTCAGGATACGATTGCTCAAAGAGTGGCACCATCTGCTCGCCTATAATTGCAACGGCATACGGAATCGACTTAGTCTGAAATGCCTGCGCAACTTGTGGCTCGGCATCAATATCTAGCCGACCAAGAACCCAACTTCCTTGATATGAAATCTCAAGAACACTTAAGACTTTTACCATCTCGATTGATTCGGCAGATCTAGCAGACCAAGCGATAACTATTACAGGCGTGGTGCGTGAAAGCGGCAAAAATTGAACCGATAAGTTAGTCGCTGTTACTTCTAACCCAGGTAGTGGAGCGGCTTGTGCAACTTTGGGCTTTCCCAGTGAACTCAAATCAAATGCCTGGGCAAAGTTGGGGGGCGTACTCATGGCTAAATCCTACTGCGCTCTGACTTCAACCCCTGAATCGCGCCTATAGGGCAGAATGGATTCAACATAGTTATCGGTTGCATACTCAAGTCCAACGTCAACTCCCTTAGCTTCACTTAAATACCAGCGATTTTCAAGGATTTCATGGAACATCTGAGCATGCTCAACGCGTCCCCTCAAAGATTCGGGGACACGATTAATGACAGGTTCGAATACCTCCAAAAACCAAGTCTTTGCCATCTCAGTAATTGATGCACCTGTTTTTTCTTCACGTGCGCGATAGCGATCAAAAGATGCAAGTAAGCGTTTTGCCTGCAACTCTTCTGTTTCTAATCCCATGAGTTCATGCAAACGTGCAGTGTGGTAGCCAGCGGCAACTAACTTTGGTTGAAAAGAAAGCATCTGGGTATCACCATCAATGGTGATTGCGACTTCTTCAACAGCAAAACCTAAATCATGAAGTGTGCGCATGGCACCTTCAACTGCGTGTCGATCTTTTGGATCTAAGAGCTGACGCTCTTTGAGTGCAGTCCAAATCCTGCGGTATCGACGAATGACCGCTTCTGCTGCACGAACGGGATCCATGCCTGGATATAAAACTCCGGAAAGTGAAAGATCCTCTAACTCTGCAGCAACATTAAACATAGCAATCTCTAAATCGTGTTCACGCTGTCCGTCACTTAAAGTTTTTTGAAACTCGCCCGTTTCAGCATCGACTAAATACGCTGCAAAACCTTCGGCGTCGCGGCGAAACAAAGTGTTAGAAAGTGAGCAGTCACCCCACCAGAAACCAAGAAGATGTAGACGGACAATTAATAGTGCGAGCGCACTTGCCATTGTTGTGATGTCATGGCCAGTAACTGATCCAGATAATAAAATCCGATAAGGCAATGAATATGGCAAAAATCGAGTCACAATCGCACAAGGAAGCTCTTCACCATTTATGTCGGTTCGGCCCTCAACAACGGCCACCTGTTCAACACATGGGGCATTCAAGTGACTTAACTCGCGAAGGATTTTATATTCACGGTTAGCAAACTCGCTCACCGTCTCTTTCACTGCATAAACCTGTGAATCCTCGGCATCAGTTGCACGAACAAGGCGGACCACGTGGCGTGAAATACCTCGTTTTTCGGCCAAAGCTGGATCCTCTGGCCACTCTTCCAACGGCAGGTGCCACGGCAGGCCAGTGACAGATGCGATTTCTTCGCCTAAACCGGTAATTCGAAGCGCCATGGTTCCTATTCTTGCCTATGAATATGTCGAACAGGTGAACTTGTAGCACCATTGCCACTACTAGGCACTTTACAATAGGGATATGGCCATTGCAGCACGGATTAAGAAAGTTACCAAAAGAACAGGGAAAGCACCAGTTCTGCCTGCAGATTACGGTGTATTAGGTGCACCAATTAACAGAGCACATCCTTACTACTTTGGTTTTATTGCAACGTTAGGTGCACTTACTGCCATCATCTTGATGCGTGCGCTGGCAAGTGTTAGCCAGATTTTTGTCTTGATTCTTATTGCACTATTTCTAGCAACAGGTCTTAATCCAGCAGTCGAAGCACTTAAGCGAAAGAATTTATCTCGGGCAACTGCAGTTGCAGTTATTTTCACTTCAGTCATTGCCTTTGTAATTTTTTTCGCCCTTGTCGTAGCACCACCCGTGGTGTCGCAAGGAACGCAACTTATTAACAAAGCTCCACAGTTGCTCAATGATTTAACTAATAATGCAGCAATTAATAAACTTAATAATGAGTATGGAATTATTGATACTCTGCAAACAAAACTCAAATCAGTGACGTCTAATGGCACATTACTAATTTCAACATTTGGTGGCGTGCTAGGTGTTGGAAAATCAATTCTTTCTGGATTCTTTTCTTTTCTAACCGTATTAGTTTTGACTCTCTATTTCATCACCTCGCTGCCCCAAGCCGTTAACTTAGGACTTTCACTTGTACCCGCAAGTCGTCGAAATCGTGTTGAGATTTTAACAAATGCCATTATTGGACGAGTTGGCTCTTTTGTAGGCAGTCAAATAATCATCGCCTTAATGGCCTCAATCTTTGTGTTAATTCTTTCGTTAGTCCTTGGGCTACCTTCTCCAATAGCTATAGCAATGATAATTCTTGTGTGCGGCTTAATCCCTCTTGTAGGACACTTCATTGGTTGTTCAATTGTGACGGTCATTGCACTCACTCAATCCGTACTTATTGGATTAATTGCATTTATTAGTTACGTCGTTTATGTTCAAGTAGAAAACTACATTGTAACTCCACGCATATTTAAAAAGACTATGTCGGTCCCAGGGGCAGTTACTATCATCGCAGCGCTCATAGGCTCATCCCTGCTGGGATTAATTGGTGGCTTACTAGCAGTCCCAGTTGCCGCCGCAGTAATTTTAATTTTGGATGAGGTAGTAATCCCACGAGCCGAAGCTTCATAAAACTGCTGAGGATTTTTAAAACTCGAGTGGGAGATCTTGTGCGTCACTTGTCACAATTGAATTTATCTGAGATAAAACTTTATGCACAAATGGTTCACCCAGCCACAAGTGCTTAGCTCCATCAGTAGCAACAATTTTAATTGAGGGAACTATGGAAAAACGTTCCCGAGCTTGTTCTGGTCTTAGATAATCATCAAATTCAGGAACTAGAGCAGTGATTGGGCGTGGATCATTATTCCAATACAGTAAATCAGTGTCTTTGGTGGTTCGAAGCGGTGGACTTAACAGAATTAATCCCTTGTGACGGGAATCTTTTGCATGTCGCAACGCTAAGTCTGTGCCGCATGACCAGCCAACGACCCAGAGATTTGTTAAGTGAAGCGTTTCAAAACAAAAGTTAAGCATCGCTTCGACATCTAGTCTCTCTGCGCCACCGTTATCAAATACCCCCGTGCTTTGCCCTACTTCACTACTTGTGCCTCGGGAATTGAAACGTACCACTGTAATACCAGCCATCGAAGGTAATCTATTTGCTGCTTTCTTGAATACATGACTATCCATCATTCCACCAGCTGTTGGCAATGGATGCAAGCAAAGTATTGCCCCACGGCTTACTCCGAGTGGTGCTGAGACTTCTCCTATGAGATCTATTCCATCACTAGTAATGACGTGAAAAAGGCTGCGATTTGCGGGCAAGACTGTACTGGGTCTAATAATCTCGGCCATACTTCAAATTGTATCTTTCCACCACTACGCTTCCAACCATGGCTACTAAGCGCAGACCTTCATTTAATTCGCATAATCCAGTTAATGATGAGGTTGTTGGAACATATCCGATTATCAGTAAAGGCGAAGTTACAGGCACTGTTGCACTTGCCCGCGCAGCAAGTGCGCAGTGGCAAGAACTTGGTTTCAATGGACGCAAGAGAGTACTTGTTGCTTGGAGTTCGCTCATTATCAATCGCATTGATGCCATTGCTGGCTTAGTTTCACTTGAAACCGGAAAACCAATGAGTGATGCACGTCTTGAAATCAGTATGGCGGTAAGTCATATTGGCTGGGCTGCCCGTCATGCCGAATCGATTATGCGTACCTCTTACCGCCGTCCCGGATTATTGATGGCAAATATGGCAGCAACAGTTGAAAGATCTCCTATTGGAGTTGTTGGAGTCATTGGGCCGTGGAACTATCCAGTGTTTACTCCTGTGGGTTCAATTGCTTACGCCTTAGCTGCAGGAAACACTGTTGTTTTTAAGCCAAGTGAATACACACCTGGAGTTGGGATGTGGCTTGCGGAAAGTTTTAATGAAATTGCACCTTTCACCGACATCTTCACAACAATTACCGGTTTGGGTGAAACTGGTGGAGCATTGTGTATAAGTGATATCGATAAACTCTCATTTACTGGGTCTACTCGTACCGCAAAGTTAGTCGCAGCACAATGTGCGAGCGTTATGACGCCGGTCGTGCTTGAGTGTGGCGGTAAAGATCCCGTCATTGTTGCCGCTGATGCTGATATTAAACGTGCAGTGGATGCAACGATGTGGTCGGCTCTGGCGAATGCCGGACAATCATGTATTGGTGCAGAGCGAGTATATGTCGATGAAAAAGTAGCCGATGAATTTATTGCCAGAGCAATTGAGCTAGCTGCCACTATTCATGCAGGTGCACCAGGTGAAGGAAATTATGGCCCAGCAACAATGCCTTCACAGATTAAAGTAATTCAATCCCACATTAAGGCCGCAATCGCAGATGGAGGTACTTGCGTATACGGTGGTCCTCAATCGGTCAAAGCTCCATTCGTGCAACCAGTTGTGTTGGTGGATGTTCCTGAAAACTCAACTGCGGTACGAGAAGAGACTTTTGGCCCAATAATTATTATCAATCGAGTTGATTCTATGAAACAGGCAATTGAGCTCTCAAATACATCTAGATATGGACTTGGTGCAAATGTGTGGTCCAGAAGAAAAGGTAAACAAATTGCTTCACAGCTAACGTGCGGAATGGTTGCAATCAATTCAACTTTTGCTTTTGCGGCTGTTGCTTCGGTCCCGTTTGGCGGCGTTAAAGATAGTGGTTCGGGGCGAGTACATGGTCCAGAGGGACTTTTGGAATATACATATGCGCGAACCATCGTTCGGACGAGATTTTACTTGCCACTTAAATTTCTCAGCTTCAAACGTCGAGCTCAAGATGACAAGCTGGTTATTGCTTTAACAAGAATTCTTAAAGGAAGATTAGGCTAAGCAACTTAAATCCTTAATAACGTGGGGCATTGCGGGTACGTTCGGTATTAGGTCGTCGCCTATCTTTTTTTGACCAACAGGCAGTGTGCCAATGTCTACGACTTTCTTCGTCATCTTCTAACCATGCAACTATGTGTGGTGTTGCCATTGGAATCATTTGGTCGCAACCAGGACAACGGTATGGTTTTGTTGAAGCCGAACCAGTTAACTTTCGAACTGTATATAAGCCGTCATCATGCTCTTCAAAACTTTGATTGGAAGGAGAAATCTCACGATCCTCAGTTTTTGGCCGCTTATTCTTTGGGTAATTTCTACGCGGGCTCATGGCGTTATTTTCTCACAGTAGTTAGCAGTAGTATCGCCGTATGAGCGCGATTGAGGTCACTGGGCTGCGCAAGAGTTATGGTCAAGTTCATGCGGTCCAAGGCATTGATTTGACGATCGCAACAGGCGAGATATTTGCTCTGCTTGGCCCAAATGGCGCTGGCAAGACCACAACCGTCGAGATTCTTGAAGGTTTCCGAACTCGTGATTCCGGAAATGTTCATGTACTGGGATTCGATCCCCGTACAGAAGGCCAAGCTGCTCGAGAGTGGCGAAATCGCATAGGGATAGTTTTGCAATCCACGTCAGATTCAGGAGATTTGACCGTCATAGAAACCATCCAACATTTCAGTGGTTACTACTCAAATCCGCGCCGCGTTGAAGATGTTATTCACTCTGTTGGTTTAGAGGATAAATCCAACTCACTCATTCGCAAGCTCTCAGGTGGTCAGCGTCGCCGATTAGATGTTGCCCTCGGAATTGTTGGAAATCCCGAACTTCTCTTTCTTGATGAGCCAACAACTGGCTTTGATCCAGAAGCCCGCAGAGCTTTTTGGGCACTTATACAAAAGCTCCGGGGAGATGGCACAACAATTCTGCTAACGACGCACTATTTAGATGAAGCCGAGGCTTTAGCAGATCGCGTTGGAGTTATTAACGATGGAAAAATTATTGAGGTCTCGACGCCTTCTGAACTTGGTGGTCGCAGTACGGCGAAAGCACTTGTCACCTGGCGAGAAGGTAGCGAAATTAAATCAGAGTCTACAAATAATCCGACTGCAGTCGTTAATAAACTTTCAACTAAGTTTAATGGCGTAATTCCAGAACTCACTGTAACAAGACCTTCCTTGGAAGACATCTATCTTGAGATGATTGGGCAGACACATGAATAAAATTCCAAGTGCCCTATCACTCGGCCTACGCCGTGGTGGTTTAGAAATTCGCCAGTTTGCACGGCAAAGAGAGTCCGTCATCTTTACTCTGCTATTTCCTGTCATTTTACTTATTATCTTTGGTTCAGTATTTAAAGACACAATTGCACCTGGAGTCACTTTTTCTCAGTATTTTTTGGCTGGCATGATCGCATCTGGTCTTGTGAATACCGGATTTCAAGCATTAGCAATTACGATTCCATTAGAGCGCGACTTTGGTGCACTTAAGCGCTTACGCGGTACTCCAATGCCAGCCTCAAGTTACTTCATTGGAAAAGCAATTTTGATTATTGTGAGCATGATGCTTCAAATTATTATGCTCTTAGTCGTTGGAATTCTTTTTTTCAGTGTAAAAATGCCTACTG
>CAFBLH010000019.1_pt1 | contig 25405 bp, 26 predicted proteins | sample 7268051 | NCBI WGS metagenome assembly CAFBLH01 (sample SAMEA6814031, study PRJEB35770) | freshwater metagenome | biome: Freshwater; feature: Freshwater reservoir; material: water | place: Czech Republic | collected 2016-04-20 | depth 30m m | reverse complement strand
TACTTGGTTGGTCATCTTAGGAAGTGCATGTTCTACTGCTCTTGGGATAGCTTTTTCAATCGTCCCAAAGAGTGGCAGAGGCGCTTCTGCAGTCGTATCACCTATCGTGATTATCTTGCAGTTTTTTAGCGGAGTCTTTTTTATTTTCACTCAGCTTCCTACTTGGATGCAGCAAGTCGCTGCTATTTTTCCATTGAAGTGGCTCACTCAGGGGATGCGATCAGTCTTTTTGCCGGATTCTTTTGCTACTCAAGAAGTGGCAAAGTCTTGGGAAAACAGCCGAACGTTTGCGATTTTGATAATCTGGCTAATCATTGGCATTTACTTTTCGGTACGAAAATTTAAGTGGGATCGTGATTAAACGCCTGCTGGTTATCTTATTGGCAACTTTGCTCATCATGCCAAATGCCAGAGCCCTTCCCATATCACCATCTCCTGCGCCACATCCAACTCTGGCAATGAAGAATCTTTCTGTAGTGAAAATAAGTACTAAGAAAAAAATTACACTCTCACCTTCACCGTCGCCAAAGTGGCCTCCTCTTGGATTTAAATCAAATGGTGAGGTCTATGCCAAGATACCAACTCCCAAAGAGTTGGTTGGTACGGCATCAAATAGCCGTTTACTCACCCGTCAATTAGCCCAAATCGTTGATGGTGTTCGTATCTGTGAAAAGTACTCGTGTGGGGCGGTTCAATTGGCATCTCTAAATGGATGTACCTGGTGGGAGGTCAATGCAAAACTTCAGGGAGTCACTTCGGCAACTGATAAAACATTGCGAGTTTTTGGAACTCTTCGAACTTTAGCAAGAGCTACATCTCCTCGACAGATCACAACTGTCCTATTAATCAGCAAGGAAGATATTGCATTAAAACACGTTATTGCAGGTATATCAGCGAACTGTTACCATGATGCAACGAATGAAAAAATTCCTTCTTCGATTTATACGCCAGTAGAAATTACCGATTAGCCCCTGGAACCCATAGCTGGTCACCGATTTCTTTATTTGCATCACGAGCCAATACAAAGAGAAGATCAGAGCAGCGATTGAGATATTTAGCAGTTACCGGACTTACTCCTCCGCCAAATGCATGGATTGCTGCCCAAGTGCACCGTTCGGCACGGCGTAAAATCGTGCGCGCCACGTGCAAGTGTGCAGCCGCTGGTGTTCCAGAAGGAAGAACAAAGGAGCGTAATGATTCAAGATCGGCGTTGTACTTATCTATCTGCACTTCTAAATACGTAACTTGGCTTTCAAGTACACGCAATGGCTCAAAAGCTGGAGAATCTACGACCGGTGTACATAAATCTGCACCTACATCGAATAAATCATTTTGAATTCGGACCAAAAGAGCGCGCACATCTTCACTTATGCCCTTCGTGGCAAGCACAACACCGATATAAGAATTAGCTTCATCAACGGTGGCATACGCCTCAAGGCGTGGATCATTTTTTGATGTTCGGCTCATATCGCCAAGAGATGTAGTCCCGTCGTCGCCAGTCTTAGTATAAATACGCGTTAAATTAACCATGCCCGTAGCCTATAAGTAGACTGCTCCTATGGCATCTCTAGACCGATTTCGAGTCACTGGTGGTGCCCAACTGCGCGGTGAAGTTAGAGTAACTGGCGCCAAAAACTCAGTCTTAAAATTGATGGCAGCATCCCTATTGGCTACTGGTAAAACAACAATTACTAACGTTCCCCAAATCGCCGATGTAGAAATCATGTCTGACTTATTGACGCGCTTGGGCTGCACGGTCATACATGAAAAAGATACGATCACAATTGATGTGCCGCATGTGCTTGGATTTCGAGCAGATTACGATCTTGTGCGCAGAATGCGAGCTTCAATCAATGTATTAGGTCCGTTAGTTGCTCGAATCGGCAGAGCCGAAGTTGCTTTGCCTGGCGGCGATGCGATTGGTTCACGTGGATTAGATTTCCATATTAAAGGTTTGGAATCTCTTGGTGCTAATGCGCACATCGAACACGGCTATGTCATGGCAGAAGCGCCAAATGGTTTAACTGGTGCTCGAGTAGAACTAGATTTCCCGAGTGTAGGTGCAACTGAAAATATTATGACTGCTGCTGTTTTAGCCCATGGTGTAACCACTATAGATAACGCAGCTCGTGAGCCAGACATTGTCGATCTTGGAGAGTTTCTTATCTCCATGGGAGCAAAGATTCAAGGTCTTGGCACACCAATCATTACAATTACTGGAGTTGAGAAATTGAATCCAACTACGCACGCAACTATTCCGGATCGAATTATTACAGGGACATGGGCATTTGCTGCAGCAATGACAAAAGGTGACATAACAATTCATGGAGCGCGTGCACAAGACCTTGAGCTTCCCCTGGAAAAGTTAGCAAGTTCCGGTGCGATAGTGACAACTACAAGCGATGGAATTCGCGTACGTATGGATTCAAGACCTCAAGCTATTGATGTTTCAACCCTTCCCTACCCTGGGTTTCCAACTGATTTATTACCCATGGTTATTGCGCTCAATTCCATCGCCGATGGGCACTCATTAGTGACAGAAAATGTATTCGAGTCGCGATTTATGTTTGTTAATGAACTTATTCGACTTGGAGCACAAATATCAGTTGATGGGCACCACGCATCTATTGATGGAGTACCTGAACTATCCGGTGCACCTGTTGAGGCCACAGATATTCGTGCGGGGGCAGGCTTAATTTTGGCTGCATTAGTCAGTGAGGGCGAAACTACAATCGATCAAGCGTTTCACGTTGATAGAGGTTATCCAAACTTCGCTGAACAGTTGTGCGCTTTAGGTGCGAAGGTTGGGCGCGAATAATGCCACCTATTCCAGATCGAAATCTAGCTCTTGAATTAATTCGCGTGACAGAAACTGCCGCGATAGCTGCGGCACCTTGGGTCGGCCGCGGTGAAAAAAACTTAGCCGACAAAGCTGCCGTCGAAGCAATGCGCGCGATGATTAATACCGTCGATATGGCAGGAGTTGTTGTTATTGGAGAGGGTGAAAAAGATGACGCACCAATGTTGCATAACGGTGAACATGTTGGAAATCAGGAAGGCCCACTGTGCGATGTCGCAGTTGATCCAATTGATGGAACATCCTTAACTGCAAATGGTATGAACGGTGCGATATCAGTAATTGCACTTGCTCCGCGTGGCACGATGTATGACCCAAAGACCTCCTTCTATATGAATAAATTAGTTACAGGGCCCGAAGCGGCAGATGTTATAGATATCAACGCCTCTGTAGCTGAAAATATTAAAGCGGTTGCTAAAGCTAAGCGCCTCGCGATCAGCGATGTTACCGTTGTCGTTTTGAACCGGCCACGCCACGAACATTTAATCTCGGAAATTCGCGCGGCAGGTGCGCGAATTCGCTTGATTCAAGATGGCGATGTTGCTGCAGCGATAGAAACTGCGCGTCCACATACTGGAATTGATCTTTTGATGGGAATTGGAGGCACACCTGAAGGAGTAATTACCGCCGCAGCGATGATCTGTTTAGGTGGGGCGATTCAAGGACAACTTCACATCGATGGCAAGGACTCGGGTGGAGTTCTTTTTACACGAGATCTTATTAACTCTGATGACGTCTTCTTAGCCGCTACTGGAATAACCGATGGTGAGTTACTAAAGGGAATTCGTTACACAAGTTTTGGTGCTATTAGCCAATCGATTGTCATGCGCGGTAAGTCTAAAACAGTTCGAGTAATCGAAACTGAGCATCACTTAAAATAAGTTAGGAGCTCACTGTTTCCGTCAAAATTGAAACACTGTTATTCGAAACTGATAAGAAGCCACCACTGACGTTAAAGTCAGTGGTGCTTCCATCAACAGCTGTAATGCTGACAACTCCGTCGACAAGAACACCAAATAGCGGTGTATGCCCAGTTAAAACCCCGAGATCACCATCCGTTGTACGTGCAGATATAGAGGTCGCCACTCCCGACCACACGCGCTGCGTTGGTGATACTAATTCGACGTTAAGTGTCATGAATTAACTACTTTCCAACGCTGGCTGCAAGTTCGGCGGCTTTACGCTCTACATCTTCAAGACCACCACACATAAAGAACGCCTGCTCTGGAATATGGTCATACTTTCCATCGGCAAGAGCTTCGAATGCTGCGATAGTCTCAGTAACTGGTACGAATGAACCATCGAGGCCAGTAAAGACCTTGGCTACGAATGTATTTTGTGACAAGAAGCGCTGAATGCGACGTGCGCGACCAACCAAGATACGGTCATCTTCAGAGAGTTCGTCAATACCTAAAATTGCGATGATATCTTGGAGATCCTTGTAACGCTGCAAGATCTGCTTAATACGGTTAGCAACACGGAAGTGGTGCTCACCGATGTAGCGAGGATCGAGAATACGAGAGGATGAGTCCAAAGGATCTACTGCAGGGTAAATTCCAAGCTCTGAGATTGGACGAGACAGAACCGTTGTTGCATCTAAGTGCGCAAAAGTTGTATGTGGGGCAGGGTCTGTAATGTCATCTGCAGGAACATAAATTGCCTGCATCGATGTAATTGAGTGGCCACGTGTTGATGTGATGCGCTCCTGTAACTGACCCATTTCATCGGCCAGAGTTGGCTGGTAACCCACGGCAGATGGCATACGGCCAAGAAGTGTTGAAACCTCTGAACCTGCCTGAGTAAAGCGGAAAATATTGTCAATGAACAAAAGCACATCCTGCTTTTGTACATCACGGAAGTACTCCACCATTGTTAGCGCTGATAGCGCAACACGAAGACGAGTTCCAGGTGGTTCATCCATCTGACCAAAAACTAAGGCGGTCTTATTAATAACGCCGGTTTCAGTCATTTCTAAAAATAAGTCGTTACCCTCACGAGTACGTTCACCAACACCGGCGAATACAGACACACCACCAAAGTTTTCAGCAACGCGATAAATCATCTCTTGAATCAAAACAGTCTTACCAACACCAGCGCCACCAAATAGACCGATCTTGCCGCCCTTTACATACGGTGTCAGTAGATCAATAACTTTGATACCGGTCTCGAACATCTCGGTCTTTGATTCGAGTTGATCAAATGAAGGGGCATTGCGGTGGATTGGCCAACGCTCTTTGATATCTAATGATGAAGTTGGAACGTCAAGAGACTCTCCAAGCGTGTTAAATACGTGACCCTTTGTTACGTCGCCAACAGGCACTGAAATTGCAGAGCCTGAATCGGTGACGGGGGTTCCACGAACCATTCCATCGGTAGGTTGCATTGAGATGGCACGGACTAAGTTGTCGCCGATATGAAGGGCAACTTCTAACGTCAACGTGCGCGTCTCACCGCTCAAGGTAACATCTGCTTTGAGGGCGTTGAAGATTGCAGGCATTGCATCGGCTGGGAATTCAATATCCACTACCGGTCCAATTACTCGTGCTACGCGGCCATTATTATTTGTCTCAACTGACATCATTCACTCCCTGCACTAGCTGAGGCCAACGCGTCTGCGCCGCCGACAATTTCACTGATCTCTTGGGTAATTTCGGCCTGACGGGCCGCATTCGCAAGTCGCGTGAGCGACTTGATTAACTCATCAGCATTATCTGTTGCTGACTTCATTGCACGTCGGCGTGCAGCATGCTCGGAAGCAGCTGATTGCAACATTGCATTAAATACTCGAGCCTCAATGTAACGCGGAAGAAGTGCATTGAGCACTTTTTCCCCACTTGGTTCGAATTCATACATTGGCAGTAAGCCAGTTGGAACGGGTGCATCAGATTCAACGACCTCAAGTGGCAGCATGCGCTTGGCCTGTGCATTTTGAACCATCATTGATTCGAACTCGGTGAAAACGATATGAATCTCATCGACGCCACCAATCTCTGTCTGTGCATCGGCTAGGAAAGCAACCATCAGAGCATCGGCAACTTCTTTCGCATTTTCATATGTTGGGTTATCTGAGAAGCCCGTCCATGAACCTGCAATCGCACGGTTACGGAAACGATAGTAGTTAACTGCCTTTCGGCCCACTAAATATGAAGTTGTTTGCAGGCCGCGCCCACGTAGAAGTGTTGCTAACTGCTCACCCTCTTTGATTGCATTATTTGAATAAGCACCGGCCATGCCACGGTCAGCTGAGATAATCAAAATCGCTGCGCGAATTGGATTTGGAGATGGTGTCGTGAGCGGGTGATTCGTTGAAGAGTATGTGGCTACTGCAGAAACAGCACGGGTCAACTCATTAGCATATGGAGTCGACGCAGTTACCCGTTGTTGCGCTTTAACGATTCGAGAGGCAGAGATTAACTCCATAGCCTTCGTAATCTTTTTAGTCGCTTTTACGGATCGCATGCGTCTGCGATAAATGCGGAGTTGGGCACCCATGGTTTACTTCTTCACCGCCGGTGGGACGTGCTTTGTAATCTGCTCAGAGCCTTCGCCCTTAAGTGCTTCAACTGGAGCATCTTTTACGACTACGGCGATAGTAGGAACAAAGCGCGTCTTAAATGAGGCAACGGCCTCGACCATTGAAGCCACCGTGTCATCCTCTAACTGCTTAGTTTCGGCGATAACGTCAAAGATTGCTTTGCGTTCGCGACCAATGTAATCGAGAAGCTCTGATTCAAAGCGACGGATATCGGCCACTGCAACATCATCGAGTGCGCCCGATGTTCCGGCCCAGATTGAAACAATCTGACGCTCGAGTGAGTACGGTGAGTACTGACCTTGCTTCAAAAGTTCAACCATTCGAGCACCGCGCTCAAGTTGTGCCTTTGATGCTGCATCTAGATCTGAACCAAATGCTGCAAAGGCTTCAAGCTCACGAAACTGAGCAAGATCAAGCCGTAAACGACCAGCAATCTTCTTCATCGCCTTAGTCTGAGCAGAGCCTCCCACGCGAGAAACAGAGACACCCACGTTGATCGCTGGGCGAACTCCGGCGTTAAATAAATCTGTTTCAAGGAAGCACTGACCATCGGTAATAGAAATTACGTTTGTAGGAATGAAGGCTGAAACGTCATTTCCCTTAGTCTCAATGATTGGCAGACCAGTCATTGAGCCGCCACCGAGCTCATCAGAGAGCTTCGCACAACGCTCTAATAAACGTGAGTGTAAGTAGAAAACATCTCCCGGGTATGCCTCGCGGCCTGGTGGGCGACGAAGCAACAATGAGACTGAACGGTAGGCCTCGGCCTGCTTGGAAAGATCATCAAAAACAATGAGAACGTGCTCACCCTTATACATCCAGTGCTGACCAATTGAAGAGCCTGTGTAAGGAGCTAAGTACTTAAAGCCAGCTGGATCAGAGGCCGGGGAGGCGACGATGGTTGTGTACTCCATTGCGCCAGCCTCTTCTAATGCAGCTTTAACCGATGCAATCGTTGAACCCTTTTGGCCAATAGCAACATAGATACATTTAACTTGCTTTTTTGGATCTCCAGTTTTCCAGTTTTCTTTCTGGTTAATAATTGTGTCGACGGCAACTGCGGTCTTACCGGTCTGACGATCACCAATGATGAGCTGGCGCTGGCCGCGACCAATAGCAGTCATCGCATCGATTGCTTTAATTCCAGTTGCTAGTGGCTCCTTAACTGGCTGACGCTCAACTACTGATGGCGCCTGCACCTCAAGGGCTCGACGTGCATCGGCTTTGATTTCGCCCTTGCCATCGATGGGACGACCCAATGGATCAACAACACGACCAAGGAAGGCATCACCTACTGGCACAGAGAGAATCTCTCCAGTACGTCGAACCGATGAGCCCTCTTCGATTCCAGTTGTATCACCAAGAATAACAACACCGATTTCGCGAACATCTAAGTTAAGAGCAAGGCCTAGAGTTCCATTCTCGAACTGCAAAAGCTCATTGGCCATTGTCGATGGGAGCCCTTCGACGCGCGCAATTCCGTCACCTGCCTGGCTAACAGTTCCGACCTCATCACGAGTCGCGCTGCCTGGATCGTATGACTTAACGAATGTCGCTAAGGCATCACGGATCTCTTCGGGCCGGATTGTAAGTTCCGCCATTTTATTCTCCCTTTTCTTGTTTCTAGTTAAAAATTTATGCACTCTTACCAGCAAGCAGGCGATCTGCTTGTGCTAAACGAGCTACCAAAGTTCCATCGATGAGTTCATCTGCAATTCGAATTGACAGACCTCCCACGACTTCCTTTTCAATGCTGACATTCACTCGAATTTCATGGCCCATCATCTTGGTCAAAGCGCTGGTTAAACGAGTGGTTTGCTCTTGTGTGAGCGGATTAGCAGATACAACATGTGCAATCAAGCGTGCTTTACGTGCAGAGATGATGTCTGCGAACTCGTTAAGTCCACTCTCAAGACTGCGGCCCCTTGGGTAATCAACTAAAAATGAGATTAAATCAATCGATGTTTGAAGTACCTTTCCAGACAGGAGGGTAGACACCAAAGCGCTCTTTTTAACCTCTGAGATTGAACGAAGTGCAAAGGTTGCACGAAGCTCTGGATTCTTGGTAACGATTTGAGCAAAGGCAAAAAGCTCCGATTCAAGTTGATCGAGTTGAGATGCTTTTTCAACGGCAACAGTTGCAGCTTCTACACCAAGGAGCTCAATAACATCCCCTAAATCTCTCGGTGATGACCAACGAAGACTCACCATTGACGAAAGAAGTACAAAGGCTTTTCCGCTTTGCATACTGGAAAAAACCGTCTTGCTTAACTCAACTTTAGAAGCAGCATCACGTGCAAAATCAGTTAACGCTCTACGCAAAGCAATTGAAGAGTCAAGAACAGTAACAATCGCCAAAAGATCAGCAGAAACTTTAGCTGCAGCCGATGCATCGCCACTTGAGATCAAATTCTCAAGCTCTGCACGGGTTGCGACTAGAGATAGTCGACTTGAACCTTTTAGTGAAAGTGTCATAGTTACTGTGACTTCTCCACATCTGCTAGAAAACGCTCAACAACACGTGATTGACGTGCTGCATCATCGAGAGATTCTCCGACAATTCTTGAAGCGAGTTCAGTCGCTAGTGCACCTACTTCATTAAGTAGCGAATTAAAGGCGGCTTGTCGTTCAGCATCAATCGATGCACGGGCCGAAGCAGTAATGCGCATAGCCTCTTCTTGAGCAGTTGTTCTCATCTGCTCGAGAATTACAGAGCCCTCTGCGCGTGCCTCTTCACGAAGCTTTGCCGCTTCACCGCGAGCATCTGCTAGCTGAGCTTTATACATCTGCAATGCTGCTGCCGCTTCGCGTTGAGCGATTTCTGCGCGCTCTAAGCCACCCTCAATTGCTTCGGTGCGATCCTTATAAGCTTTTTCGAAACGTGGAACTGCACGTGCACGAATAAGCAAAAAGAGGATACCGAAGGCAACGAAACCAACAATGATTTCTGCAGGTTTAGGAATGACAGGACTTGCCCCCACCTCAGCGGATGCAAGAAATCCAATTTTACTCAACATCTATTACTCCTAGTTTATTTCTAGCTAATTCTTACTTCAGTACGAATGCAAGAACAAGGCCGAATAGCGCCAAAGCTTCAGCAAGGGCGAAGCCAAGGAATGCGATTGGCTGCAGGATGCTGCGAGCCTCTGGTTGACGAGCAACGCCGCTGATGTATGCAGCGAAGATCAAGCCGGTAGCAGTACCGGGTCCAATAGTCGAAAGGCCGAAACCTACGATTGCGAGAGTACCTGTCATTTCTCTTTCCTTTCATATTGGCCAAACGGTCGTTTGGTCAAAGTTATTGTGGTTTTAGTGCTCGTCGGCGAGTGCTCCGGCGATGTAGAGAGCGGTCAGTAAAGTGAAGATATAAGCCTGTAATGCTTGGATTCCTAGTTCGAAGAAGCTCAAGCCAATTGCGAAACTGAATGAGAACAAACTTAAGAATTTAAGAATGAGCCCACTGGTCAGCAAATACTCGCCACCAAGAGTAAAGACTAAAAGCAAAAGATGACCAGCAAACATATTGGCAAATAAACGCATTGACAGTGTTAAAGGTCGAGTAACAAGGTAGGTGAGTAACTCTACAGGGGTTAAGATGAGATAAACAGGCTTTGGAATTCCAGGCATGAAACAGATGTCTTTAACATACTTACCCAGTCCGTGTTTCTTGATTGCAACATAGTGATAAGTAACGTAAGAAAAAATAGTTACGCCGATTGGAAATCCGATGTGCGACATCGTTGGAAACTGTAATAAAGGAACGATTCCAAATACATTATTTGTCAGAATAAAGATAAAGAGTGAGAATAGAAATGGAACAAATCTCATGAACTCTGGCCCAATAACATCGCGGCCAAGCTCATTGCGGATAAATGTGTAGATTGATTCACCCGCAAATTGAAGTTTTGATGGAACTATGGCGGCTTTGCGCGCCGACAATGTAAAAAAACTTCCAGCCAAAATCACTGAAAGGAAAACTAAGAGGACTGGCTTGGTAAATAGGATGCTATCTCCGAAAATTGGTTGAAAATCGAAGTCGGCGCTGCTTGGAGGGACGAAGCCTGGGTTGGCTTGTATCCATAATCCGCGCACTGAATACTCCTTCTCAAGCGATGGTCAATAGCTCTTGGCCCCTGGGGCGTACTGCCCAAACTTAGAGGCTTGCACCTCTACTTGCAAAATCAAAAACTGCCCCGCCCCTTGAGGAGGCCCGGTCCTCGGCTCCGATTTAACTCTTAAGAAAACGGAGCCAGATCAACCAAAAACTCGAACCTATACCAAGAACTAGCCCGACGATAAGCAGGAAATGGGTACCAAGAAAATGGTCACCAAGAGCGCCTGCGCCCCCCCAAAAAACTAGACCAGAGATGAGATAGGCAAGTATTGACCAAAAGGCTGCATCATCATTCATCGCCATTACAGTTCACCCATTCCATCTGATTGATTGTGACTGGTATCACCAGGTAATGGTAAATGAAGGCGAAGTTTTAAGAAAGCCCTCACCTCCCCCGCAAGCCAAGCAAATGTAATTGCAACTGCAACTACACCAAAAGTTGTTCGATCTAAACTCTTCTCTGGCACTGTATTTACTACAACGAGTAGAAACACCCCCAAAATTAGCAATTTTGCAAAGTAAGAGATTAAAACTAAAACCATTGTCATCATTGGATCTAATTTTCGAGAGTATTTTGAAATCGCCAAGTGGATGCCGAAAAAAATAAGAACTATAAACTCAGCCAGAATACCGCCCACAATCGATGATGTTCCTCGAGCTAGCGTCATACCTATCGTTGCAAGCACACCAACAACGCTTGCAGGAAGAATGGCACCACGCCACATTTCAAACTCAGTTGATTGACTCACTCGTGCACCATACTCTTACGACTGATTGCTAGGGTAATTGAAGCGAGCAATATTAATGTAAACAAAGCCACCCACCATGGTGCAAAAGCCAATACTGTCACTGGAAAAGCTATCGTTGCAGTCCATAGGTAGAGAATGGATGCACTCCTTAATTGAGAGTGTCCAGCATTTAATAGGCGATGGTGTAAGTGCTCGTTATCCGGTGCAAATGGAGATTTCCCAGCTTTCACTCGTCGAGATACGGCAAGTAATAAATCCGCTAATGGAATTGCTAGTACTGCAAATGGAAGTAAGAGAGGGAGTAATGTAGGTCCAGATGATTCAGCAGAAATCGCATTTGGATCGACTTGTCCGGTTAAAGTCACTGCCGCTGATGCCAATAAAAGGCCAAGCAACATAGAGCCACTATCCCCCATAAAAATTCTTGCTGGATGTGCATTATGAGGCAAGAAACCTATGCAAATACCAACTAATACTGCAGTAATTAGGGATGGTGCACCCGCTCGGCTAAAACCATAATCAACGGCCAATAGATATGCAAAAGCAAAAAATGCTATTCCCGCGATTGCAACTATTCCGGCGGCTAATCCATCTAGGCCATCAATGAAATTAACTGCATTGATAGTTACGACTACAACTAGAACTGTAATTAGTTGGCCAATGCTTGGTGGCAAAGTGATAACTCCATTTATTGGCAACCACAAAATTTGAATTCCATACAACAGCAATATGCTGGCGACAAATACTTGGCCTGCAAGTTTTGTCAGCGCATCCAGTTGGAAGCGATCATCCGCCATGCCCAATAAAACAATTGCAGTAGCGGCAACAAAAATTCCTTCCGCTTCGTGACCAAATGATTTTCCCACGAGTGGCAAGTGATTAACGATTAAAAAAGTAAGCGCCATCGCTATCCACATCGCTACGCCGCCCCATCTGGCAGTAGGAGTTGTATGAATATCTCGCCCACGAATAGCTGCTACTGCACCAAATTTAATCGCTTGACTGCGCACAAAAGGTGTAATCAGGTAACACAGTGCAGCTGAAATGAGCAGAGTTACTAAATATTCGCGCATAAAATCAATTACGCCTGATAAATAGGAAAACGGGCAGTCAATGCATGTACTTCTAACTTTATTGCCGAATGAATTGCACCGTCTTCGGTTGCAATTGCACGAGCAATCAGAGATGCAATCTGTTGCATCTCTTCAACTCCCATTCCCTGAGTAGTGGTGGCAGGAGTTCCTACGCGTACTCCACTAGTAATCCCTGGCTTTTCTGGATCATATGGAATTGAATTCTTATTCATAACTATTCCCGCAGCACCGCACCGTTCATCAGCGATTTTGCCTGTCACTCCTGTACTGCGGATATCCATCAGAGCAAGGTGAGTTTGAGTTCCGCCAGATACTGCTCGCATGCCTTCAGATTCAAGCGCCGCAGCTAAAGCCTTTGCATTAACGATTACATCCTTGGCATATTTTTGGTACCCCGGAGTCGCACACTCTGCAAGGGCGACTGCTTTACCGGCAACTGCTGACATGATTGGCCCGCCCTGCATTCCAGGGAAAACTGCTTTATCAATTGCGCTAGCGTGTTCATCTTTCGCCAAAATCATTCCACCGCGTGGTCCACGTAATACTTTGTGCGTTGTGAATGAAACTACATCGGCATATGGAACAGGTGATGGAATCGCCTTTCCTGCGACTAGACCGATGAAGTGAGCGGCGTCCACCCACATAATCGCACCGACTTCATCGCAGATTGCACGGATTTTTTCAAAATCTATTAATGATGGATATGCCGTTGCGCCAGAACAAATCATCTTTGGCTGCGTTGCGATCGCTTTATCTCGAAGTTCGTCGTAATCAATGAGCTCGTTATCGGCGCGCACACCGTATGACTCAACGTTAAACCACTTGCCTGAAAAATTAACTGCCGAACCATGAGTTAAGTGGCCACCATGTGGCAGTGACATTGCCAGAATAGTATCGCCTGGCTTCGTAAAGGCTTGATACACGGCGATATTGGCACTAGCTCCAGAGTGTGGTTGAACGTTGGCATGATCTGCACCAAAAAGAGATTTTGCACGTTCAATTGCAAGAAACTCTGCCTTATCAACCTCTTCGCAGCCACCGTAGTAGCGCTTACCTGGATAACCCTCTGCATACTTATTCGAAAGTGATGAACCCATCGCCGCCAATACTGCACGAGAAGTAAAGTTTTCTGATGCAATTAACTGCAAGTTCGTCTGTTGACGTTTGAGTTCAGACAATAGAACTGTGGCAATCTCTGGATCTTGCTCGGTTAAAGCGTCGAAGTCGGGACCATAGAAAGTAGTCATAATGCAATCTTATAGTGCAGTTGCTTCAGGCACGATATTGAGAATCTCTTCCAACGATACTGCCCCGATTCGAAGTACACGTATGCCAGTCTCATCGGCCTCAAGGACGGTAGTTGCAGGGCCTTTGCGCAGATTTCCATTATTGAACTGCAACCCCAGCTCTGAGTCCAAAACAGAGATATCGCTCAGAGATTTAGGCGCTGAGCCTCCAACCCGTACCGCACTTCCCACCGCTAATGGTCCAGTCTCTGCTAATAACGCTTTGGCAAATTTGCTCTTAGGCACGCGAATACTTATTTGATCAAGCTGGTTTGCATCTCCCAAATCCCAACTCAATCCAGTTTGTGGGCGCAGATTCATAGAGACCATACCTGGCCAAAACTTTTTCATCAGCGCCGCAATCTCTGGGGTGATCTGACGAACTACACCTTGAGCGGTCTTTTGATTACCAACTAGAACTTGTGCTGCAGTAAATAATGGATCCCCGCGCAAAACGTGCATCGCCCGCACGGTATCGTGTTTAAATGCATCACATGCAAATGCATAACTATGCTCCAAAGGAATTGCAATGATGTAGCCATCTGAGATTGCTTCGACCGCTTTTTTTACATGGCGAGAAAGTTCACCGGTTTTCAGATCAATCTCTTTACCCATGGCTACTTCCTCACTGCACTCGTCCATCGTGGACGTCCAACAAGGTCATTATGAAGCGCAATATTATCGAAATCTCCCGTTAGTTCGGCGGCAACTGCAGCCCCTTGTTCTTCAGTATGTTCAATAACCAGTACGCCAGCGTTTTTCAGTAAACGTGCAGCTGCCTCAATGAACATCTTCGGAAGCTCCATTCCAGTCGGGCCGCCAAATAAAGCGACGTGCGGCTCAAAGCCGGCGACATCTCGGGGCAGAGTCTGTGAATCTGGAATATAAGGAGGGTTAGCGATTACGACATCACATTTAACTCCCAGCAATACTTCGGAAACATCGCCTTCAACAACTCGAACATTCTCGGCGATAACTGAGACATTTTTCTTGAGCCAATAAATAGCTGCGGGCGATTTCTCGACTGCGATTACTCGAGTATCTGGTGCTTCAGTGGCAATCGCTAACGCTAACGCTCCAGAGCCTGAACCTAAATCAATCACACTGACGGGGGCTGGAAGGCTTTTTATGTGAGTCAAAACTGCATCAACAAGGAGCTCTGATTCGGGACGTGGAACTAATACGCCAGGGCCAACTTCAATCTCCAAATAGCGAAATGCTGCACGTCCGGTCAGATACTGAAGAGGTTCGTGATCAATACGACGATCTAAGAGTGCATAGAACTGTTCTTCGATTACTTCAGTCTCACTCATTGCCGAAAGTGTTGTTTCAACAAGAACTGGGTTGTGTAAATCCATGCGCGAGAGACCTAATACATGCGCCAGCAAATGCTCAGCATCAACCTCTAATATACCTGACTCGGCTAACTGTGATTTTGCATCACGTAGTAAGGCCTTGATATCCATGGAGTTTTACTTCGTGTTGGCAAGACGTGCCGCTTTATCGGCATCGATTAAAGCTTGAATCATGTCATCGAGATCGCCATTTAATACTGCATCTAAATTATTTGATTTGTAATTCACGCGGTGATCACTAATGCGGTTCTCTGGATAGTTATATGTGCGAATCCGCTCAGACCTATCGACAGTACGCACCTGACTCTTTCGCTCTGCAGATGCCGCAGCCTCTTGCGCCTCTTGCGCTGCCGCCAACATGCGAGCGCGCAGAATACGCAGGGCAGACTCTTTATTTTGTAATTGGCTCTTTTCATTCTGGCACGAGACAACAATTCCAGTGGGAATATGAGTTAATCGCACCGCCGAGTCAGTTGTATTAACTGATTGACCCCCAGGGCCAGATGATCGGTAAACATCCACGCGCACATCGTTCATATTTAACTCAACGTCGACCTCTTCGGCCTCTGGCAGAATCAAAACTCCCGCAGCCGATGTGTGTATCCGTCCTTGGCTCTCAGTCTCTGGGACCCGTTGCACGCGGTGCACTCCGCCTTCGAATTTTAATCGTGCATATGGTGATTCACCAGGTGCTGGAACGCCTTTAGATTTAACACCTACAGAAATGTCTTTGTATCCACCCATCTCACTTTCGGTAGCATCAATAATTTCGACTTTCCAATTATGTTTTTCTGCATACCGCATATACATGCGCAGTAAATCGCCAGCAAAAATCGCTGATTCATCTCCACCTGCCCCAGCCTTAACTTCCAAAATGACATCGCGGTCATCATTAGGGTCGCGCGGAAGCAATAACTCTTCTAGCTTCTCCCCTGCAGAAATTGCTGTGGCCTCTAGCGCTGGTATTTCAGATGCAAAGTCAGGATCTACAAGAGCTAACTCTCTTGCCGCTAATAGATCATCCTCTGCGGATTTCCATGCTTTGAAGCCAGCGACAACTGGACCAAGTTGGGCATAGCGGCGACCTAGTTTGCGCGCATTAGCTTGATCATCGTGAATAGAAGGATCAGCCATCTTTGCTTCTAGTTCGGCGTATTCACGAACCATTTCATGTGCAGATGCAAAGCGATCATTTGTCATTGGCTTCTCCTTTCAAATTCGCGGTGGTTATGCAAATAAAAAGACCGCGACCGCAACCCTTAAGGCTGCGATGCGGTCTCTTTAGAAAGCTACTTAGCGTCTGTCGTCTTTTTTCCGAAGCGCTCTTCAAACTTAGCTACGCGTCCACCAGTATCTAGGATGCGCTGCTTGCCAGTGTAGAACGGGTGGCATACAGAACAAACTTCAACGTAGATTGAAGCGCTGGCAACTGTTGAGCGGGTTACAAACTTCTCACCGCAACCGCAGGTTACTTGGGTCTCTTTGTACTCTGGGTGGATCTCTGGCTTCATATTAATTCCCTAATTTTATGCCTGGGTCCTAATCTCTTGTTCGGAAACTAGGTGAACCAAGCGGATTGGTTAACGTGGATAAGAGTAGGCCAAAGCCCATATTTAATGAAATTTACGCCTAATTACTTGCTGTCATCAGGGCCAGAAGTCGTCTTCTGAATCTGCATCAAGAACTCAACGTTTGATTTAGTGCCCTTCATCTTCTCTAGGAGAAGTTCCAGTGCAGCTTGCGGCTCTAGAGCATGCAGTACGCGACGAAGTTTCCAGACAATATTGAGCTCCTCAGAGCCCATCAGGATTTCTTCCTTACGAGTACCGGATGCAACAACGTTTACCGCTGGGAAGATGCGCTTATCAGCTAGACGTCGATCAAGGATTAACTCCATATTTCCAGTGCCCTTGAACTCTTCGAAAATAACTTCGTCCATGCGAGAACCAGTATCAACCAACGCTGTTGCAAGAATCGTAAGTGATCCGCCATCTTCAATGTTACGTGCAGCTCCAAAGAACTTCTTCGGTGGATAAAGCGCAGCTGAATCAACACCACCAGAAAGAATGCGGCCAGATGCAGGTGCAGAAATGTTATATGCACGACCCAAACGTGTAATTGAGTCAAGCAGAACCACAACATCATGTCCTAGTTCTACAAGACGCTTTGCGCGCTCGATTGCTAACTCGGCAATTGTCGTGTGATCATCTGCAGGGCGATCAAAAGTTGAAGCGATTACTTCACCTTTGACTGAGCGCTGCATATCAGTAACTTCTTCTGGCCGCTCATCTACAAGAACAACCATTAAGTGACACTCAGGATTATTTGTTGTTATCGCATTAGCGATTGATTGCAAGACCATCGTCTTACCAGCTTTAGGAGGTGACACGATAAGACCGCGCTGCCCCTTACCGATTGGTGCAATCAAATCAATAACACGTGTAGTTAAAATATTTGGTTCAGTCTCAAGACGTAGACGCTCTTGTGGATACAGTGGAGTTAATTTTCCGAATTCAACACGATTACGGGCCTCTTCTGGACTCATTCCGTTAACTGTTTCCAGAGTAATGAGTGCGTTGAACTTCTGCTTTGTTTCACCTTCGCGAGGCTGGCGAACTTGGCCTGTAACAACATCTCCTTTACGAAGACCGTTACGGCGAACTTGCTGAAGTGTTACGTAAACATCGTTAGGTCCTGGTAAGTAACCCGTTGTTCGGATGAAGCCATAACTATCAAGAATGTCTAGAAGTCCACTTACTGGGACCAAAACATCGTCATCGCTGAGAACTGGTTCACGATCTTCGCGCGGTGCACGGTCACGATTATTTCGATCGCGATTACGTCCGCGAGTGCGGTCATGACGGTCATTTCGATCGTTGCGGTTACCACGGTCGCTGGAAGAGGAGTCTTCTTCTGAATTGTCCTCTAAATCTTGTGATGCGCTTGAAGTTGGCTTGCTCTCCTTCTTGCGGCTATTTCGTGCTTCACGGCGTGCTTCACGCTCTGCCTTGGCTGCCTCTCGATTCTTTGCCTGTAAATCGGCAATTGCTTCGACTAGTTCACCTTTCTTCATCTTTGCTGCGCCATCGACACCCAACTGTGTTGCAACAGTTTTTAATTTTGGGAGCGTCATTGCGGCAAGCTCTGGACTTTGTGAACGTACTGGCTCTTCTGTTGTTGTCATCTGTTTCTTTTCGCTATTGGTTTTCGGGCCTATTTTATAAACCGAAAAACCGTGGATTATTTTCTTGATTTATCTGAAGTGTTACTGACCGATTTAAAAGGTCAAGCAGATGGCTAAATGCTAGCAGGGCAGAAGGCTAAGGACAAAATTTAGCCTTAGAGCAATTACAAAACTTAGAGCAATATGGCTCCCATTCGAGATATACCAAGGGCTTGAACGGCGAAAGCATCGCCTGCAGCACGCGTGAGCTCGTCAATCTCATCAGATCCGCCAGTGTGGAGAACCAATACCGATGGGCCAGCACCCGAAATAAAGGCCGCTACTCCTGCATTGCGAAGTTTCACAAGTAACTTAAATGATGCCGGCATAGCTTCGGCGCGATATGTCTGATGCAGGAAATCTTGTGTCGCAGTGTGAAGTAAATCTGGGCGGTGCTGTAAAGCATGTACCAGTAAAGCGGTGTGAGCTGAATTCTTTACAGCATCGCTATGTGGAATCAACTCTGGGAGCATCTTGCGAGCTTTCGAGGTTGCTACAGAGTTTGACGGGATGAATGCCAATGCACTTATTCGCGGATCAACTTCTAGCTGAACAGATAATGCCACATTGTGTCCATGCTGTATCTCTTGCCAAGCAACTGTTGCTCCACCATAAATTGCAGCAGCAACATTGTCGGGGTGACCCTCAATCTCGCTCGCCAAATTCAACATATCCTCGTTACTCATCTGCTCGGCACCACCTAAGACGAGTGCTCGAGCAAGTGATAATCCACCAACGATTGCACTTGCAGAGGATCCAAGTCCGCGGGTATGCGGAATAACGTTCAGTGCACGTAAAGCAATTCCGCGGGGCCTGCCACCAAGAAAATCAAAACCTTTGTACATCGATTTAATGACTAGGTTTTTTTCATTTCTTGGAAGTGAATCTGAACCTTCTCCCGAGATGTCAATATCTACAATCTGTTCATCTAAAACTTGAGCGATATATTTATCGTGTATCCCAAGAGCTAGACCAAGACTGTCGAATCCAGGTCCCAAGTTGGCACTTGTCGCAGGCACTTGTACTTGAATAGCTTGTGCTTTGAAAGTTGGTTTCATTTTATTTCAGTCCGAGTGCTTTAGCAGCAGCTTTAATGTTGACTGGAACAACCACAGGTTTCTTAGTAGTTTCTAAGGCGTAAGAAATATCTTTTAAACCATGCCCCGTCACCGTGATGACGATGGTCTTATCCTTTGGAAGCTTTCCTGCTTTCTTGTATTTCAACAAGCCTGCTAAGCCAGCAGCTGATGACGGTTCCACAAAAATGCCTTCTTTGGCCGCAATTAAGCGATATGCGGCAAGGATTTCTCGATCGGTAACTGAATCAATAACCCCGCCCGAAGAATCGCGGGCTTCTACGGCTTGCTGCCATGATGCAGGATTACCAATTCGAATTGCAGTTGCAATGGTCTCTGGGTTTGAAACAATTTTTCCTTTGACAATTGGTGCCGCACCCGCAGCTTGAAAGCCATACATAGATGGCAAACGTGCAGCTAACCCATCGTCGAAATACTCTTTATAACCCTTCCAATATGCAGTTATGTTTCCAGCGTTCCCGACCGGTAAAGCATGAATGTCGGGTGCATTTCCTAACATATCTACAATTTCAAAAGCTGCAGTTTTTTGTCCTTCTATCCGAAAGGGATTAACTGAGTTAACAAGTGCAACCGGATAGTTCTCGCTTAACTCACGAGCTAAAGTTAAACAATCATCAAAGTTTCCATTTACTTGCAAGATTGTTGAGCCATGAATAACGGCTTGGGCAAGTTTGCCCAATGCAATCTTTCCTTTAGGAATTAAAACAGCAGGAACCATCCCCGCTTTCACAGCATATGCCGCGGCCGATGCTGAAGTATTGCCAGTTGATGCACAAATAACTGCCTTCGCACCCTCTTCTGCTGCTTTTGAAATTGCCATGGTCATTCCACGATCTTTAAACGAACCGGTTGGATTCAGCCCCTCATATTTAATCCATACGTTGTTGCCTAAAAGCTCTGAAAGATGCACCGCGTGAATGAGTGGGGTTCCACCTTCTCGTAAAGAGATGATTGGAGTGTTTGCGCTGACAGGAAGACGATGACGATACTCCTCAATTACTCCGCGCCACTGATGAGCACCTTTTTTGCTGTTTCCAAAAATGCCCATTTAAGAAACCGCTCCTTCAACACGAATCACAGATTCAACTTTGCTTACAATATCCATGGAAGTTAATTTCTTAATACACGAAGTCAGAGATGCCTCAGTTGCTGAGTGAGTTACTACAATTAGCTCAGCATCTTTATCTTTACCGGCCTGTCGCACGGTTTGGATTGAAATACCCTCACTGGCAAAAGTTTGGGCAATCGAAGCCAAAACACCAGACTTATCAGCTACATGAAGTCGGATAAAGAATTGTGACTTAACTTCGCCAACCGGTGCGATATCTAGATCTGCATAGTCAGATTCTCCATACCCAACAGTTGAATATGCGCGGTGGCGAGTAACTGCAACTAAATCGCCAAGGATCGCAGATGCTGTCGGCGCTCCGCCGGCACCTCTGCCATAAAACATTAATTCTCCTGCAGCTTCAGACTCAACATAGACAGCGTTGAATGCATTTCGAACGGCTGCAAGAGGGTGCGATGTCGGCAAAATTACTGGGTGCACTCGTACTGAGATTTCATCTTTTAATGTCAACTCTGCGATTGCTAACAGTTTAATGACACAACCCATTGGTTTTGCGGCATTGACATCATCAATAGATATTTTTGAGATACCTTCACAATAAACTTCATCAATTGTCACAGTGCTGTGAAATGCCAAACTTGCTAACAGTGCGGCTTTAGCAGCAGCGTCATGGCCATCAACGTCAGCGGTTGGATCGGCTTCTGCATAGCCAAGTGCTTGTGCCTCTTTTAATACGTCGGCGAATTCACGGCCTTCTTCCTGCATCTTGGTTAAAATGTAGTTTGTAGTGCCGTTGACGATTCCCATAACACGAGTGATTTGATCACCAGCTAGGGATTCACGCATTGAGCGAATAATTGGAATTGCACCTGCAACTGCTGCTTCATAATACAAATCAACTTTTGCTGCATCTGCAGCATTAAATAGTTCATGACCATGTGTCGCCAAAAGCGCTTTGTTAGCCGTAATGACTGATTTTTTATTCTTTATCGCCTCTAAAATTAAAGTACGGGCAGGCTCGATACCTCCCATAACTTCAATGACAATATTTATTTCTGGATCAGTAACAATTGAATTCAAATCTGTTGTGATCATCGATGCATCAATGCCATCTCGCACTGCATTGCTTCGAACCCCCACTTTTTTCAAAACAAGTAACGCTCCAGAGCGATCCGAGAGCTCTTGGCGATCAGATTGGAGCAAACGTGCCACTTGACTGCCGACTACGCCAGCACCAAGCATGCCAATTGAGATTGTTTTTAAGCCTGCGTCCATGCGGTTATTCTTTCACAGATGCATGTAAGGGCGTTAAATATCCAATGCCAAGAGATCAGCCTCTGTTTCACGGCGCACAATCACGCGGGCTTTTCCATTGGCGACTGCAATAACAGGTGGTCGTGGAACATGGTTGTAATTGCTTGCCATACTGCGTCCATATGCTCCAGTTGCTGGTGTGGCCAATAAATCTCCTGGAGCAATATCGCCAGCTAAAGCAATGTCTCGGATAAGAATGTCACCAGTTTCGCAGTGTTTACCGACTAAACGGCTAGAAATCGCTCTTTGATTTGATGTGCGATTTGCAAGTACTGCCGTGTACTCAGCCGAATACAACGCTGGACGAATATTTTCACTCATTCCACCGTCAACTGAAATGTATCGCCGCTTATCCCCATTTTCTAAAATTACATCTTTCACGGTACCCACTTCATACAAAGTAAACATTGTTGGCCCAACAATTGCCCGGCCTGGTTCGATTGAGATGCGCGGGATCGATAAATTGTGCAGGGAGCAGCTAGTAGTTACTGCAGTTACAAGTGCCCGCATAACAACTGTTGGTGCCAACTCTTCGTCACCAGGAAGATAATGAATGCCATACCCTCCACCTAAATCAAGTTCAGGAAGTTCAACTCCAAATTCATCACGGAATTTAGCAAGGAGTGCAATTAATCGCTCAGCACTAATTTCAAATGAGCTAGTATCTAAAATCTGTGAACCAATATGTGCGTGAAAACCACGCAACTCTATTGCTGGATAGTTTTGGACAGTTTCAATTGCCTTCCATGCCGCACCACTTGCTATTGAAAAACCAAACTTCACATCTTCATGTGCAGTGGCAATTGACTCATGTGTGTGAGCTTCAATTCCAGGTGTCAGACGCAGTAACACTCGTTGTACTTTTCCATGTTTTGTCGCAATAGCGCCAACGCGCTCGATTTCATAAAGCGAGTCAAGAACAATTGTCCCAACCCCAGCTAAGACCGCTTTTTCAATCTCATTTGCTGACTTATTGTTTCCGTGGAGTTCAATCTTTGCAGGTTCGATGCCTCCAGCTAGGGCAACCGCTAATTCACCACCTGTGCAGACATCTATTCCGATACCAACATCTTTAATCCACCGCGCAACTTCGGTGCAGATAAAGGCTTTTGCTGCGTAATAAACATGGCCTGCATTCTCGCCAAATCCCTGCTGGAGTGCTTGATTCCAGCTAGCGGCGCGAGCACGAAAATCCGCCTCATCCATAATGAAGGCTGGAGTTCCAAACTCATTTGCTAACTCTGTTGCACTAAGGCCAGAGATTGAGAGTTCGTTGGAAATGGAAACATTGGAGGACCACATATTTACATCCTCTCCGGCGCACTCACGCCTAATAAATCTAAACCATTTGCAATGACCGTTTTTGTAGAAGTACAGAGTAATAGGCGAGCAGTGTGCAGCGCAGTTGGATTTTCCTCACCCATCGGTAGCACTCGGCAATCGGCATAAAATCCGTGATAAGTACCAGCTAAATCCTCAAGGTAGCGGGCAATTCGATGTGGTTGTCGCAGTTCGGCCGCCGATGCGACGATGCGCGGAAATTCTGCAAGCTTGCCCAATAGTTCGTTTTCGCGATCATGAATCAACTGTGAAGAATCAAAATTATCGAGTTCTACCGAAATTTTTAACTCAGCCGCATTTCGTAAGACCGCTGCAATCCGTGCATGAGCATACTGAACGTAATAAACCGGATTCTCATTAGTGTTGCGCTTTAAAATATCGATATCCATCACCATAGGTGTATCTACTGGATATCTAATTAAGGTATAGCGGGCAGCATCAACACCGGTTTTTTCAACCAGCTCCTCTAAGGTAATAATTGTTCCAGCACGCTTAGAGAGCTTAACTTCTTGCCCACCTTCCATAATCTTTACTAGCTGCCCTATTAGTACATGAATGTTGTACTCAGGATCATCGCCAGCACATGCTGCAATTGCTTTCAATCTACCCACATAGCCATGGTGATCTGCACCTAACATGTAGATGCAGATATCAAAACCACGTTCACGCTTATTAATATAGTAAGCAGTATCCGATGAAAAATAAGTAAGCGAGCCATCAGATTTAGTTAACACTCGGTCTTTATCATCTCCAAAATCAGTTGTGCGCAGCCAGACAGCGCCTTCATTCTCAAAGACATGGCCTTGTCCGCGCAATTTTTCCACACCATGTTCAACCGCACCTTGATCGTGCAGAGAACGTTCTGAGAACCAAATATCAAAGTGAGTTCCAAAAATATCTAGAACTCGTTGTTGATCTTTTAATTGCACTGCATATGCCGCTTCTCTAAAAGCTATTAGTCGTGCATCTTCTGGCAGCGATAAAATTGTTGGCTCATTGGCAACTACTTGTTTTGCTAGATCGGCAATGTATTCGCCCTGATAACCATCTTCTGGAATTGGTTTCCCTAGAGCTGCAGCTGCGACGGATGCACCAAAGAAATCCATCTGATTTCCGCGGTCATTAATATAAAACTCTCGAGTGACTTCTGCTCCCGCAGCGCTTAATACTCGCCCTAGAGCATCACCCACTGCTGCCCATCGCGTATGGCCTAAGTGCAAAGGTCCAGTTGGATTTGCACTTATAAACTCTAAATTTATGCGAACACCTGCGAGCGCATTCCCTTTTCCATATTCGCTGGCCGCTTTTAAAATCGTATTTACTAATTCAGCTTGGTTAGCCCGGTTGAGAGTGATGTTAATAAATCCAGGTCCTGCTATCTCCAGTGACGAGATCGAATCCACCTCACTGAGTTGGTTGATAATTATTTGGGCGATATCACGTGGACTCTTGCCCGCGGCCTTCGCTAATTGCAGGGCGACCGATGTTGCATAGTCACCATGATCCCTATTCTTAGGTCGTTCAAGAGTGATAGTGCTGGGGATCTCTCCAGAAATCTCACCCTGTGAAATTGCGCGCGAGATTGCAGCCGATAAAGCGGCTTCGAGTAATTCCACCTGAGATGACACGGTGCAAGGTTACCGTCAGGCTGTAAACGGCGTTACCTAATCGTTAGGTAGTTAGCGAAATATTCATTGATTTACGTAGTGACGTTTTCGGTACTTTCTACTAGCGTGTAGCCTCAGACGCACTCTCCTCATCTGGGCAGAATACCTTTGCCCTGGGGTGCTTCTCCTTTCGAAAGGTGTTTCATATATGACAAAGCGCCGCCTCGCGATTACTGCAGCATTTGCCGCAGTTGCAATCGCACTCACAGGTTGCTCAAAGGCTGACAAAGCATCAGATGCTTTCGTCGGTGTAATTCTTCCAGATGCAGCATCATCAAACCGTTGGGAAACTGCTGACCGTGGATTCCTACAGGCAGCATTTGATGCCGCAAGCGTAAAAGTAGATATCCAAAATGCAAACGGTGACGTTGCTACATTTGCAACAATTGCAGATCAAATGCTCACAGCTGGTGCAAAGGTTCTTATTCTTGTGAACTTGGATTCAGATTCAGCTAAGGCTGTTCAAGATAAGGCAGCAGCCCAAGGTGTTAAGACAATCGATTACGATCGCCTCACACTTAACGGTTCAGCTTCATACTACGTTTCATTTGATAACGAAGCAGTTGGTCGTCTTCAGGGTGAAGGCATCAAGGCTTGCCTCGATGCAGCAGGAAAGACAAATGCACGTATCGTTTACTTGAACGGTTCACCAACTGATAACAATGCAACTCTTTTCAAGGCTGGTTATGACTCAGTGCTTCGTC
>CAFBLH010000018.1_pt1 | contig 25782 bp, 25 predicted proteins | sample 7268051 | NCBI WGS metagenome assembly CAFBLH01 (sample SAMEA6814031, study PRJEB35770) | freshwater metagenome | biome: Freshwater; feature: Freshwater reservoir; material: water | place: Czech Republic | collected 2016-04-20 | depth 30m m | reverse complement strand
GTTGAGGCTTGGAGAGAAATCTTCAAGCCTCAACTAATTAAAATTCCAACATTAGATAGGAATGAAATTGACCACTGATTTACTGCTCGAGATCAACTCTGTAGCCAAATCTTATGGTCCAGTGATAGCCCTAAAGAAAGCTAATTTGTCTGTCAGACCAGGAGAGATTCACGCACTTCTTGGCGCAAACGGGGCTGGTAAGTCCACCCTGGTAAAGATTTTAACTGGCGTAATTTCATCTGACACCGGCCAAATTTCATTACACGGCAAAAAAGTTCAATTCTCATCACCAGATGACGCAAGAAAAAACGGCGTTGCACCAGTATTCCAAGACCCTGCATTAATCCCTGATGTTTCGCTTGCGCGTAACTTGACGTTGACTGGAACAAATGAAAAACGGTTTCTTAAAGAGATAGAAGCAATGGGTTTATCTGTTAATTTGAACGAGATTGCCGCCAATATAGAACTTCCAACTTTACGAATGATCGACTTAGCCAGAGCGCTTAGCCACGATCCAGAACTACTTATTTTGGATGAAATTACCGCAGCGCTGCCAATAGATTTGGCGGATAAAGTCATCGAGATTATGAATGCACAGAAAAAGAAGGGCAAGTCTGTTATTTTCATTTCACACCGACTTGCCGAGATTGAAAGCATATGTGATTGGGCAACTGTTTTAAGAGATGGAATAGATGTTGACTCATTTGAGGCGACCAAGCAGATTGAAGACAGAATAGTTTCCGCGATGCTTGGCGAGAAAAATAACGTTGCGAATGCTTCTAGGGATAAAAGACAAAGCTCTCGCGAATCAGAAACGCTACTGGAAGTAATTAACCTTTCCGGAGGCAAAAACTTAACTGATGTGTCGTTTGAAATTAAAAAAGGTGAAGTTTTAGGAGTCGCAGCCCTAGAAGGCCAAGGCCAAGACTTCTTATTCGAGATTTTGGCTGGACAATCAAAACCTGACTCCGGTGAGATCGTGGTAAAGGGTCAGAGAGTGACATTTAAACATCCAGCAGATGCAATCAAATTAGGAATTTCATATGTTCCTGGTGACCGTAAATCTGCGTTAATGCCACAGCGCTCCATTAGAGAGAATTTAGCTTTAACCAGGTTTAGAGGGTTTAAGAATTGGGGCAGAATCAAGGGTCGGGAAGAAAACAGAACAGTTGATAACGCTGTTGCAGCACTTGAAATTGATACTCGTGCTAAATCTCAATTAAAGCGGTTGTCCGGAGGAAATCAGCAAAAAGTGACGATTGGTCGCTGGGTCACAACTGGTTTTGATTTACTTCTTTGCTTTGACCCAACAAGAGGAATCGATGTCGGAACCAAGCAACAGATTTATGAATTAATTAGGAAATTTGCCGATGAAGGCAAATCCGTACTTTTGTTTACTTCAGAGCTTCGTGAGATCCAATTAACTTGTGACCGTGCAATTGTTATTTATGAGGGCAAAGTTCAAGCTGATCTTGAGAAAGAAAAATGCAGTGAAGAAAACTTAATGAATGCTGCCCACGGATTAGTGGTTACATCATGAATTTAGTCCAAGCCCGCAGACAAAGTTGGAATATTGGGATTGTATTTTTAGTTTTCATACTGGGTTTCTGGAGAATTAATCAGCTACCTCAGTTCGGTGCCTATGAAGCACGAACCTTCATCTTGGGCATTCTGCCAATTGCACTCTTATCGATGGGTCAAGCGGTAATAATTATCGGTGGGGGTATCAACCTTGCAATTGGCGCTGAAGCAGTCTTGATTAACTGTTTAAGTGCTAAATACATGGCTGGTACATCCTTTACGACATCGGTTTTATTGACAGTATTTTTCATCGCCATAGGTGGTGTTATCGGTGCAATAACTGGCTGGATAGTCTCTGCATCGGGTATCGCCGATATTGTCGTCACCTTAGCTACAAGTTTTCTATTAGTTGGTATAGCAATGTTTGTTATGCCGCAACCTGGTGGAGGCATCAACCAAGGTGTGGCTGACCTGATTGGCGGAAAAGACCCCAACTTTATTCCGCCGCTTTTTTGGCTAATTGTGCCCCTTCTAATCATTTGGATCCCGCTCTACAGAAGTCGCACAGGGATATCGATGTATGCAATCGGATCCAATAAGGATGCAGCCTTTCTTTCTGGCGTAAACGTGAATCTAACTCGCATCAAACTGTATGCAGTGGGAGGCCTTTTTGCCGGCCTTTCAGGAGTGGTTTTAACTGGAATCACTCTAAGTGCAAGTCCGTTCGCATCGATTAGTAATACCGCAACCCTTAACGCAGTTGCTGGAGCTGTCTTGGGCGGGGTTTCTCTTGCTGGTGGCGTTGGCGGATTAGCCGGACCAGCAATGGCTGCGTTGATTTTGTACTTTATTCCAAATATTTTGCTCGCCTACGGAATCGATCCAGCTTATTCACAAATCATTACTGGTGCTCTGACAATTTTTGTGGTTCTAGTTGGTGGATTACTGCGCAAACGAACGGAAAAAAATTAAATGAGCACAATCAAGAACTTTGCGACAGCGAAAGTTTCCAAATCTATCTGGGCACTCTTTGGAATTCTTATTGGCTTGTTTTTACTGACAAGCTTTATAGATCCATACTTTTTTTCAATTCCAGCCATTGGCGTTACCTTTGCTCTTGCCGCACCACTTGGTTTGTTAGCTGCGGGTCAAACAATCTGCATGCTCACTGGCGGAATTGATTTATCCCTTGCAATGATCGCAGCTGGTGCTGCCTTTATTGTCAGCGTTAAATCTCCATCAGGGACTTTAACTGCATTGCTATGGGGTGCTTTTTTCTGCATCTTGGTTGGATCAATAAATGGTCTAGCTGTTGGTTTGTTTGGTATGAATCCTCTAATTATGACTCTGGGAATGAATGCAGTATTGATCGGTGTATTCACAGTTGGTGTGACAACTTTCCTTAAGGGAAGTTCTTCGATGCCAGAAATTTTAGTGGCGGCTAGCAACGCAACCTTCCTCTTTGATCCCTTTTCGTGGCCTTTAGTAATCTGGGCTGTCATTGGTGGAATGCTTTTGCTTCTTCTTAATAAAACAGGTCTCGGTCGCTTGATCTATGCAATAGGTGATAACGCCCAGGCAGCTCGTTTGGCTGGAGTTAAAGTCTGGCAAGTCCAATTGGCAACCTACGTAATCTGTGCACTTTTAGGGGGAATTGGCGGAGTGATCATCGGCGGGCAATCTGGAGCGGTTGCAATTAGCCTTGCAAATCCGTTCTTGCTGCCATCAGTCGCCGCTGTTGTCATTGGTGGAACATCAATTATGGGTGGATTTGGTAATTACACTGGAACGATTTTAGGAACATTGATCCTTACTGTTTTGTCTTATCTATTGGCAACAATTAATTCATCTGAGGCCGTTAAGCAGATAATTTACGGAGCAATAATCCTGATTCTAGCCTGGACATATTCCAAGATATCTCAGAACTCATAGAACTATGAAAATCAAATCTGCTGCAGTCATTGGTACGGGATTTATTGGTACCGTTCATGTGGAGTCAATCCGACGAACCGGCGTACATGTCAAAGGTGTTCTTGCCGGAAACCACGAGAGTACAAAAATAGGTGCTCAGAAACTTTTAGTAGATCAGGCCTATGACTCCCTCAATCAGATTTGTGAAGATAAGGATGTAACTGTTGTCCATGTGACATCACCCAACGCCCTTCATTATTCCCAAGTAAAAGACTTACTTAACGCCGGAAAGCACGTAGTCTGCGAAAAACCGCTGGCGCTTTCTGCCCAAGAAGGCAAAGAGTTGGTAGATCTAGCTAAGAAAACTGGGTTGATTCACGCGACGTGTTTTAACACACGTTTTTATCCGATGGTCCATGAAGCTAAGCATTTAATCAGCCAAAAACTCATTGGTGCTCCTCGATATGTTAAAGGTCATTACCATCAAGATTGGTTGACCTTGGATACAGATTGGAACTGGCGACTGGAATCAGAAAAAGCCGGTGAGTTACGAGCCGTTGCCGATATTGGCTCGCACCTCATTGATCAGATCGGCTTTGTCAGTGGATTGAAGGTAACTGAGGTTTTCGCAGATCTACATACTCTTGTGCCTGTCAGACAAAAACCGACCGGGCCAGTCCAGACATTCACCATTGATTCAACCTCTGTGCGAGAGGCTATAAATATGAGTTCTGATGACGCCGCTGGAATTCTTTTAAGATTTCACAACGGTGCCCGAGCAACTATCTCTATCTCTCAGATTTCATCGGGGCGCAAGAACTCTATTAACTGGGAGATAAGTGGACCCGAAGGATCTCTTGCATTTGATTCGGAGAATCCAGAACAGTTATGGATTGGTCATCGAGGCCGAGCAAATGAGGTTCTTCATAAAGATCCTGGCATGTTGTCGGCAGATGCTGCAAAGACTGCATTTTACCCTGGAGGACATGTGGAGGGGTTTTCTGAAACTTTCCGCGGATTGTTTGAAAGAGTGTATGAAGATATTAACAGCGAAACAGAATCTAACTCTTACCCAACCTTTGCGGATGGAGTTAAAAGTTTAGAAATAACCGATGCAATTGCTCAGAGCTCGAAAAACTCGGCCTGGGTCAAGATTTCTTAGAGAAATTCCACAGTCGAACAGGAGAAACAAATGAAGCTAGGACTACTAACAGCCCCACTGCCAGATCTATCTTTGCTTGAAATAGCTGACTGGGCAGCTGCCGAAAAGTTCGAAATGCTCGAGGTGTGCTGTTGGCCAAAGAGTGCCGGTGCCAATAGACGATATGCGGGCATCACCCATATAGAAGTCGAAGATCTCAGTAAATCCGAGGGCGAGGAAATAGTTGGGCAGTTGAAATCTCGCAAGATAGAGATGTCGGCCCTTGGTTACTATCCAAATAATCTGCATCCAGATCCAGAGCAACGCAAATTAGTTAATGAACACACAAAGAAAGTTATTCGAGCTGCTGGCGTTATGGGTGTACCTGTTGTCAGTACTTTTATTGGTGCAGATGCATCCAAGACGCAAGATGAGAATTGGGCTGAAGCCCTTAAAGTGTGGCCAGAGATTGTAAAAGTGGCAACCGATAGCAATGTGAAAATTGCAATCGAAAACTGCCCAATGATATTTAGTAAAGATGAGTGGCCAAGCGGACACAATGTTGCTTACTCACCAAGAATTTGGCGCGAGATGTTTGACAAGTTCGGCCCAACGGTGGGACTGAATTTGGATCCATCACATTTGCTGTGGCAGATGATCGATATTGAGCGCGTTATTCGTGAATTTGGTTCACGTATTTATCACACGCATGTTAAAGACATGGAAATCGACCGCGAAGGCCTTTACAACAATGGAATCATGTCTGGGGGGATAGGTTGGCAACGTCCACGTTTGCCTGGCTATGGAGAGATTAACTGGGCCAATTTCGTTGCAACATTGTCGCAGGTCGGATACGACGGAGTTCTTTGCATTGAACATGAAGATCGCCGATTTGAAGGAACGAACGATTTAGTCAAGCAAGGCTTCTTGATTGCTCGCAATCAAATAGCAGCCTTACTTCCAATGACCCTTTAAGCAAGCGAATCACCGCTAAAATTTCATCTCACCTTAGACAAAGAAATGAGATCTCACCATAGGCGCTTGTACATGCGGATACAGCACAGATCCTGAGAAGAACTGCAATGGAACGCATAAAGTCGTTGCGGCCGTGAAGGCAGATTTAGCAGTAAAGCTTGAAGAAAATGGTTTTCCTCATGCTGCCGAATATGTGAGAGAGAACTAGTTATCTCTCCGCAGTTCTTTTACTCGATTAACTTCTTAAGCCTCTAACTTAGCTTCAGAGGCAGTGGCAGAGTCAACCCCCAGTAATCCTTTTTGCACTGAGAGGATATAGGTCAGGTCAGTTACCGAAGAGTTACTGGTAACTGCCACCTGCTGAGTTATCTTTTGATTAGCAATAGTGCAGCCATTGAACTCGTAGCCTTGATTATCAATGAGCATCCCATACTGCGCACCAATGATGTAGGCGAACTGATCTATTTCCACGTTAGATCTAAAGACAGGGGATGCATATGAGTAGGCCAACTTCCAGTCTTCTTTAGCAATTGCATCTATCTGCGATGAAATATGTGCTGCTACTAACTTTTCCTGCGCACTAGTACAGACGCCATCGGCTAACTCTTCAAATGCCGCCTTTTGTGAACACCCGCTGAGTAAGAAAACCATCGCGCACACCGCAATAATTCTGCTCATTGGCTGAGTTTAGTTAGCCTGCTTTTAGGCTGTCTAGGCGAAATAGTTAGAGCCATATCCACACCCGCTATAACGACAATCCGGTGGCAAGGACGAAGGTACGAGGCAACCACCAGCTTTGCATCATTGCGACTCACACCGACAAGCCAGTTAGTCAGGCTATTTACCAACATGGGCGGGGTCCTATAGAAATACTTTTCCAGGCTTGAATGTGCGTCATCACAAATAGATCTTCTCTGGTTTTGTCATGCGGATGTATCACAGATATATTCAATGCGAAGAAGATGGCTTGAAACTTACCTATTGACTGGTCAATGAAATAACTTTAAGAAAATAGATTAAGTAACGAATTATTGAACTATTATCAACGGTATGAACAACCTTCCATGCCCGCAATGTACAGCACTAATTCCGCGCGAATCATTGCGATGTAGAATTTGTGGTCATCGTCTAACACTTGATTCAAACCTTACTGGCGTATCAAAGGGAGACTCCGATGGATTTGAGTTACCGAAGTCCCCAACCTATGAAGAATTATCAGAAATGCTCCCAAGGGAATTTCTTCGGCAGCGTGCGGATGATTACGCGCAAATCGCGTTAGCAGCAAAGCAAGTTCGAGGTACGAAATTTAAGAAATCAATCAAATACATAATCTTATTAATAAGTTTGATTGTCTGGGTGATAACGGTAGTTTATGTAAAATAGTTAGAGAAATATTCTTCATCCTATTTTCTTATAACCACTTGGGCAAACAGGCTTAACGGCAGTAATTTTCTTCGAGATTTGCCCTTTCTTGCAAGTTATTGTGGTCGTCTTCAATTTGGAATTCTTGGCTGCTAAGGCAACAGCATCAGCTTTCGCCTTTTCAAGGTCAGCCTGCTTACCTAACGAAGCCGCTTGTAATTGTGCAGCATTGATCTCAGCTTGTGAGGGTTCTGGTGATACCTCGTCGTTTACTACCACTGCAAACGGATCATCCGCCCGGCTACTATATTTTGCGGTTTTGTCGCTCACCCAACGAAATACAAAGGTGCCCGTTTGATCGAAATTTGTGACGAATTCAGGAGAATTCGGATACTTCACACCTGCACATTCGGATGTTTGTGAAATTCGAACTCTTTCCAAATCAACCCATTTACCGTCAACCAAGTTTTGTAATGTTAAGTTGCTAACGTCACTGGGCCAACAGGAGGATGGAAGAGTGGTTGATCCACCGACATAACAAATATTTTTTGTACACGCATTTGAGCTATAGTCCTTGCGTACTAGAGTTCCGGTGACGGTTGCCTCTCCATGCCAAGGTCCATCAACCCAAGTTTGAATAACTGTGAACTCTTTGCCTGCGCGCAAATTGCTGGGGATATTAAATGTGCACGCAGAGCTCTCTCCCTTCACATCCCCTTTTATATTTATAACACCTGAAGAAAATTGACACGAAATTTGATTTCCCTTTGGATAGAATTTTTTTTCCCAATCCCAAGCAAAAATTTGAGTTCTTTGACCCACCACGGCATATACCAAGCCATCCTCCAACGTCGGAATGTGTTCAAGGGAACTCATTTGTTCTATCTCTGCATAAGAAAAATCTCCACTTCCATCAGACCAAATTGGCAATCTTAGTAAGTCGATTCCGTCAGAGGAGTCGCTTCCCACGTAGTGATTCTTATTTGAGTCCACTGTTATTGCGGTGCGACCATATGTATTGTCATCTATCGTGCACTCTGGGACACCCAGCATCAAATCAGTGGCGTCAAAGCACTTGTGGCTAATCCCGTAAGTGTGGACCAATTCATGGATCAGCGACCAAGTGGGACTAGTGAGCCCTGTTTCTGCCAGGTTTCCGGGAGAGTTGCATTGGAGTTCGCTTATGGAATGGAGGATCACCAAATTCCCAGGACTGCTTGCCCACCCACAAGAATTCGTATCTAAAACTCCAAAGATTATGAAAACGAGTGTTTTGGAATTAATTTTAGTTGTGTTCTGGGCTTGAAATTCTGTTTCAAGTTTTTCACCAGTACTACATGTGTGGCAAAGATCAGATAATTTATATCGGCTTTGCAAAAATGAAACATCGGTTGCACCACCGTATGTATCAAATATGAACTTATGTCCCAATTTGTCATATAACCAGATATTTGCCTCGTTCGCCCATTCATTTACACTGCCTTCAGTATCGAGATGCTTATCTGAAGTACCAGATGGCACTACATAGACAAAATGTATTTGGTAACCAGGCGTATCATCGGGGCGGTCAGCAGATGATCTAGTGATTTGCGTTGCAGAAGATACGGATAGAAACGATAAAGCAAATAAGCTTATAAAGAAAAAAAGTAATACTTTGCCCACTTTTGACTGTAATCTGAGTTTAAAATTCATATGCTTCACTTTTCTACTTTAGTTGAGTCTTGATTAGCCTACAGGCAAGGAAATCAGATCTGTCTAGTCATAAATTCAGGTTGATACTCCTAGCACCTTATTCGTATGAATAGCTACAAAATCTACATTTAATAGCTGCGGCTTTTATATTTTCCGCGCATTCAGGACACACCTTTGTATCATCAACCAAATTACTTATTTCGCTTGTAATGGCAGCGGGATATACATCTTCAAGAGATTCTGAGTTAGCTCGCACGCTTTCAGCGTCCTCCAATGCCTTAGCTAGTTCGATATTGTTGAAAACAGACCGAGCAACCTCCGATACGTAGGCCATAATGTTTAGGGAGCTTGGATCACTAGTTGCAATTCTGCGGCCAATGCCTTGTGCAGTTATGAATTGTTCTGGCCGCTCAAGTAAAATAGCACGGTCACATTTTTGGCAGACAAGGAAGTGCTTTGCCTTATATTTTGCAATTCTTATTCCATAAACCTGTCCATATTTATAGTTTTCAGTTACGGCAAACGCAGAAAAGTCATCACATACCGAACAATGGTACGGAACCCAAAGCCCATCGTAGTTCTTGGACTTAGAACCCATACCCCAGAAAATTGCCATTTCGCCCCCACTAAACTTCTAGAATTACCTTAGCGATAGTCCACACAATTACAAATAGAATGACTAGTCAGCATTAAAGATTTCTAAAGAAATTCATAGAATAACCTTTTTATACGCTGACTTCATAATTACGATTCACGCATGAAAACTCGTCTTCTCGGATTTGGCGTACTAGTAGTTGTTGGTTTAATTATCGGCCATTTCACCAGTGCGGGAAGAAATGACGCGGGTGAAATAACTAAGTCTGGCGATGTGAGTGCAACTGAAGTCCAAGTCGGTGACTGTTTTGACGATTTACCTCAACTGAGCACTGAGGACAGCACATTTACATCCGTACATGCAGTTCCTTGCAGCGAAAGTCACCACTGGCAGGCGTTTCATCAAGAAAATGCAGTAGGCGATTCTTACTCCGAGGCTAATATCGCATCTACGGCAGATGATATCTGCAACGCAGCAACGCAAACTCTCATAAACAATATGTCATCAATTAAATTTGATGCTTTTCAAAATGCGCAACTAACTTATTTTACTCCCACATATAAATCATGGACAGTTCATGGAGACCGTTCTTTCCAGTGCTTAATTGGAAATGACACGGAATCATATTTTACTTCAGTGTTTGAATGATCTGCCTATAAAAATGCCAAAAAGTAAGAAAATGAAGTCTTTTACAGGAAAGAGAATTGCTCTAACTGTTGCTGCGATGTTTCTTATTCTCCCAATAAATTCTTGCAGCTCATCTTCATCTGAAGTCAAAGCTTCTCAACAGATTCCTGTTTCTATTGGTACTAATGGGCAACTTATTTCAATTCAATCTGACAATGTACGCGCCGCTGGCTATGACCAAGCAACCTCGGTCATGACAGTCCAATTCGATAATGGAGCCCTTTACGAGTATTACGGAGTTCCCGGAGATTTATGGACTTCGTTCATTGCGGCGCAGCCTCACCCTTGGAGTCAGGTGGGATATCCGCGCCTGGTGCAAGGTGCTATTCCTTATAAGCGGATTGGGTGATTCACTTGATCACTTGGGAGGAGGTAATTATGAATAATAGAATTGCAAATGTAGCCGCATTGTTTGTACCGCTCGGCTTTATCGGTGGTATTTCTATGGGAAGTATCTGGGTAGGCGTAGGAAGTGCGATTTTCTGGGCAGTTGTATTCCTAGTTGTCAGACCCAAGTATTAAGTTAAAACCAACCTAGAGGAGGAATGCAATGTTCTGGTCAGTATTAGGTCTTATCGGTGGCGGTTCGTTTATAGTGAATGGTTTTGGCGTATTAACAGATTCGAGTTGCGACACCGTTGGTTTTGGTGGGGGCCGCGTTGTTCAGGTAACTTGTTACGAAGCTGGTGCACCAATGAGCGGTGAATTTCCAGGAACTGTTGCTGGATTGGGAATGCTAGTTGTTGGTGGCCTGATTCTCTATTTTGCTTTTCGAAATTTTAAGCGGAGCTAGTTGTGCCATCAATTGGGGATTTTCATGCACCGATTGGACCTGATGTCGGATATCTACCAAAAATAGTCCCGAACAAAGATGTTTCTGCACAGCTAATCGCTCCATTCTTGATGGAGGATGAGTTTTACTCTTGGGATGGCCCGTACAACACAAAGGATCCTGTATTAGTGACGAGACCAGGTCAATCAATGGGTCGACTCTTTGTCACAAATCTTAGAATTATCTTTTGGTCTGATGACGTTTCAAAACCACATGTCGGACTTTTCTATGATGATATCCAAGGTTGGAAAACTTCATGGATGCCGATGAAGAGCCGCGGGGTAATTGCAATGGTTGCGGGAAGAAAAGTTATTTTCGCAGCTAATTCGTCTGCAATCGAAAATGCTGAACGTTTTATTAATGGGAAGGACTAAGTATGGCAAACGCATGGATTGGGCTCAACGCACTGGGTGATCCTTCACATATTCGAATTACGAAACTTGCATAGTGTGTAAGCAAAAAGGGAATGCCTTTTGTACTGAACTCGGATCAGATCATTCTCTGTGGAGCAATGAATCTCCGATGACTAAGCCACGATGGATTGTTGAGGCCTACCAAGTATTTGAAGAGGTTTTAAAGCTCATGGCTGCTGAAAAAATAGAGAATGCAAAATCACTTCTAGAAAATTCGCCAGATGAACACATGCGTATTTGGTTTGATGATCACGCTCAAAATTCAGGTGTCTGGCGCTATAAGGCGTTGGGGCGATCCACTCCAGAGCCCATTCTTCCCTTGGATCCAGTCAAGAGTTTCAAGAAATATGAACCGTCGATTTTTGTGAGAGATAACTTTCAATGTCGTTATTGTTCAAATCCTGCAATACCTAAGAAAATATTTAGAGATGCCCACAAACAGCTCGGTAGCGAAGCTTTACCTTTGGGCAAGACTAATCGAACCCGGAGCGGTTTTTATCTTATGTTTGTTGCAACCCTGGATCATGTATTGCCATGGAGTCTTGGAGGTCGGACTAATGAGTCAAATCTGGTCACGTGTTGTTGGTCCTGTAACTATGGCAAAGCAAATTACACAGTTGAGCAGCTTGGAATAACCAATCCATTCGAGAGGAACAAATAGTTTCAAGCACCCGTCCATTCCACCCAACCTATTTGTCACACCTCGTAGCTACATTTAAGCCATGAGCTCAGGAACATGTCCCGGCTGTTTATCCGATGTCAGCATCCGCACAATTTTGTGGGGGCTACCTACCGAGCAACCCGACCCAGATGTTTATGTCACTGGTGGCTGTTGCATCGAAGAAGACATGCCCGAGATGCAGTGCATCACGTGCGATTGGCAGGGCTCTCTTGCCGAAGTCGAGCATGCAACAAGAATGCGCCGATTCATCTGGACCGGAGAAGACTTACCAGGGATGATCTTTCATAAGAAATTTAGAATCACCCACGAAGTATTAACCGCACTTGAGGCAAGTCAGGTTTGGCAAAGTACGGTTTCATTCAAATCGATGTTCACAGCTGAATCGATCTTTGGCCCAGAAGGAAAGCTCCGATGGCTCTGGAACTCATCCTGGGACACAGAAGATGCGATGCGCAGTGATCTCTATACCAATATGGGCGGGGGAGTTCCGGTAGAGATTCTTGAGGAGCTCATTCGGTTAATAATTGACTAGTCAGAATCTGACACCTAAGACACCAATTTGATCTACCGCGTTGCTATCGCGTTGCGATTTCGATTGTCAGTGAGCACACTAGAGAGATGAAAAGACTCATATTCCTTTCGACCTTAGTTTTAGCCATGGGAGTGATCCCCTCGGCACATGCAGATGAGATTATTATTGAAGGGTATGTGACAATAAATTACCCAGCCACGGTCAAGCTGAACAAGTCAGGGTGTCAAAACATCGCTTTCAAATATGTAACAGATGAAAATTTGTCACGTGAAAATACAGTCTTTCTAGTCGCAATAACACCTAATGACAGCAAGCGGGTTTATGGGTATGCGGCCTGGCTATCCACTCAAACATATATGGGAGATAAGGCACTTCCGCCTATGGCTCGAATTGGAGTTTTAAAAGTCAAAGTATGCAGAAAAGCTTTTATGTACTCCTCGAAATCAACTAAATTGACGCTTGCCAGCAAGCCAGGTACCTACACAGTTGTTTTTGGTGCAGGAACTTACGATGCTGCTGGCTCTCTGACAGGGGAAAAAATAGAATTTAAGCGAAAGATAAAGTTTGTTTAGAAATAAGAAAGGGCTTTAGCCATTAATTTACATCTTGGCACAGTAACCATCCGCAATTACTTTGGCATCTTCCATAATTTTATCCATGTAAGTTGATTCATAAGTTCCATTTTTCTTCGCTGCGTTTCCCAATTCGAGCACTTTGTCATTGTACGTGCAAGATTCTTTATCTTTACCTAGCATGAAAAGTAATGCAGAATATGTGTCAGTACCAGTAAAGTCATTGCGTGCTGCTAGTTTTTCATACCAAATAGCTGCTTCTTCATAATTCTTTTCATCTAAGCGATATATGGACCCAAGTTTTCGTATCGCCGAAATGTTACCTTTATTGGCAGCTTTCACTAGAAGCGCTTTCCCCTCAACTCTCTGTCCTTCGTCATATGCAACGGCACCTTGAACGTACACAGAAAGAATGTCACCAAAACTGGCACCTTTAGAGGCCCACTTTTTTGCAGATGTAAAGTCTTTATCAAAATAATAAGTAAGAGCGAGAACGCCCATATTTACTTGATTGCCGTCATTTGCAGAAACTATGAGCCACTTTTTAGCTAATGCGTTATCGCCAATTTGATCGGCATAACTAATCAATGAGTTTAATCCATTTGTACTTTCCAATTCAGCGGCACGCGTTAGCCATTTGATCGCTTTGTCCTTTTGATCCAAGTCACGGTAGTAAAGCCCAAGCCATGTAGCAGCGTCGCCACTTCCATAATCCGCCGCATCGGTAAAGTATAAGATTGCCTCTTTACTTGCTCCCGCTCTTGTCAGAATAAACCCCTGCATCATCTTGCAATAAGCAATATCTTTTAGGGGTGATGTGTCTGTTTCGCCGTAACTTGTATCTGCGCAAATTTTCGTCCAACGATCCCGCTGGGTTGTATTCGAAAGTTGTGTGTAGGTGTCAATCAAGAATCTCGTACTATTTAAGTCCTTCGCTTCGGCACCCTGTAGAAGCCACTTTTCAGCTTCCTTATAATTTTGCTTGTCGAAGTAGAATCTTCCCAAAAAGTAAATTGATGATATCTCTCCCTTCTTCGCCGAAGGTAAACACATTTCGATTACTTTTGAGCCCTTCGAAGAGTATTCATCCTGACATGCAATGTCAGTGGCTGCATTTATACTAAGGTCAGCATTTTTGCTTTTGGTTGGCGAAGGTTCAGTGGCATTTTTGCTTTTGGTTGGCGAAGGATTAGTTGAATTGCCAATCGGAGGATTTTTTACATTCGAATTCGCAATTTCAGTTGGAACTTGTTGTGCAGAGATTCTCATTGTAAGGACAATCGCAATAACGGCAATGATGGAAAGACTTACGAATGTAATTGACTTTGTATAAGATAAAAGCCGCTTTAAATTACTTCTACCTTTTAAGGGGGAGGGTATTTTGGAGTTCCCAAGTAAAAACTCGATATATCCAAGCGCACTTTGATGAGCTTCTAAAGCTGTGGGGCGATCTGATGGATTTTTCTCGAATAACGGTGTTAAGAACTTAGTCTGATTTTCTGTCAATCCATCTAGCTTGGGGAAATCTTCATTGATACTCCGCATAAGCTGAAGATCATTTTCTCCATTCCAAATATTTGTTGCCTTTCCTGCATAAGCAAGAGTTGCTGCCGTACTAAAGACATCCATTTTTGGGTTGGATCTTATTGTGAAGTGCTCTGGTGAGCTAAAAGGCGTAGATCCTTCACGATCACCAAAAACTACTGTCTTGGTTTGTCCAGAAATATGTGCAATTCCAAAGTCAATTAATTTGTTTCCTGTTTCGCCAAGAATAATGTTGCTTGGCTTTATGTCTTTATGAATTATGCCCATTTCATTTGCAGAGACAACGGCATGAAATACATTTGCAGCTAAGTTGAACCAGGCTATTTCTTCCAGAGGCCCTTCATACTTAACTTTGTCATCCAGAGTTGGCCCATTGATGAATTCAGTTGCGATCCATGGGTATTCTCCACTTAAGTCAGAATCTAGTATTTTTCCAATAGATGGGTCTGAAAGTTTGGACAGAATGTTTGCTTCAGTGACAAGGCGGGCTCTTGCGTCATCCTCTTCAACAAATTCTGGACGAATTACTTTGATGGCGGCTTTTTGGGCACCTTTTTCTCCTAGATAAACGGTTCCAAAACCACCTTCACCAAGTCGTCCATTGATGCGCCAGCCACCTAGCTCATCGGGATCAGAAGCCTTCTTTGGTTCCATAGCGCACCTCCTCTAGTTGAAGTATGAGTGCAATAACCTCAGAATCCAAGCTATTTCTTTTGAAAAATTTGAGAACCTATTTTAATTGAAGGAGAATCTCTTCGATTTTCTTCAAATCCGTCTTGATGGCATTTGCTATAGATACTGTGATGGCGGATCCGCTATTTTGGAGCGAGACATTAAATAAGCCCTTTCCGGAGTAAACCAGAAACTGAGCTTTCATAGCCTTCACAAACTGGATGATGGTTTCTTCAGAAGTATTTGTAGTCAATTGAATTTTTAGTGTCCGCCCGTTGAGCTCAAGATCGTAGTTAGTGATGTTTTTTAACGCGGTGGTGAGAGTTACCCAATCAGTTACTGCTGAAGCTCTCTTTTGAAAAATAGCTGACGTCCGGGCTTGGGTGATATCTCCGAGCATCGTTGTCCAAGTTCTCGACGCACCATCCTCCAGATTATTAAGCCTCCCAGTGAGAGGGCTTGCGTCATCTTCCTTAACTTGGATAGAGAAGTTAGGGCCAAGCTTTTCTATCGCAAATAGTTCCCATTGCTTAAGATAAGTCGAGATAGCTTTGCGACTAATTAAGCCCTTTTTTCCCATGGAGTCTTCAGGATCTATATCTCGCTCTTCGACTTGCTCGCCAATGCTGACTTGGGATAGCAAGTCGTGGACATCCTTTATCCATTTAGAAAATTCTTTAGCAGTAGTTATATCCGTCTTTAAAAGACTATTTGAACTAGCAACCATTTTCTTAAGTTCAGCGGCGCTAAGAAATGGTGAATAAACTTGAGGTAGAGAACGATCTGGCTCCAACACATTTAAATGTGCATTTACGCAGCTAGCTCGATTGCGGCTTAAGTTAAGAGTCTTTTGGTGCTCAAGAACTATGGCACTAATTTCGATTACAACCTCTGTTAAATCGACACTCTTAGGATTAGAGGCAGCAACCTTAAAAACCATGTCACTAAGTTTCTGACGACCAGCCAGACCAGAAACCAGTGCGGCCTTTGCGAGCGCGGTATAGGTCTGTTCATTCTGCTTACCCAGCCCCTTGCGTTCCCAATAGGTGGATATCTCAACACTGGCAGCAGCTTCCGTGAGTAAGCGGGCGCGGTTAGCTTCAAACCCAAGGTCGCGCTCCAGGCGCTCCTTAATCTGCTTGCCTGTCATAGATGCCATTGTGCCTCCAGATTGTTTCTATAAAAACTATATCAACATCTATAGAAATTGGCTACACGGCTTGCAAGGCTCCTCAGGTGCCTCTTTACGCTCATTTTAGGCTCAAGGGGACACGCCAAGGTGAATACATTGCCAAGAAGACTTGACATCATTTGCATCTATAATTAATATAAATCTTATAGAAATGATAGACACTTCAAGGGAGGCAGAAATGTTCAACAAGAATTCAGTAAAAGCATTTAAAAACAATGCTTTTAGAGCCGTGATCGTTGGCTTGAGTGGAGCGGCACTGGTCATGTCACTCTCGGCTTGCTCTCTTGCGAGCTCAATCAAGTCAGTCTATGAGGGTCAGCCTTTCCCTCAGATGCCAGCTCCCGAGGTAGCTACATACGTCCTGGACTTATCGGGGTCCACGTATCCAACAGCTCAGTTGGATGCTTTGGGGTCAGGAATTAATGATTTCATCGCAGGACAGTCACTAGGTAATCCATTCACCAAGTCACCTGTGGCTCCTCGGGGGTTAAGCATTCAGTTCGTTACCAAGAACTCAGCCCAAGCTCCTCGAATTCTTCTCGTTTCAACTAAGACAAGCCAGAGCCTTTATGAGTACATAAAGGAGAAAGACCTAAATCTTGAAGGCTCACTGCAACTGTGGAATGGATTAGTCAATGCACGCACACAGATTTGGCAGGACTCAGCACTTGAAGCTAATCAAGCAGATTGTGTGAACAAAGTTGTGGAGATGTTGGGTCGCCAACAACTTCTTCCTGATGCGCTCAAGATCCCAGCAGGCATCATCTGCCAAGACGCAAAACAAACAGCAACATCCTTCAAGCGACTTCAAGACTTTGTAGCTAACCCAGGAATTGAAATGGGTTCTGATGTCAAAGGTGCAATCGAAGCTAGCTTGAAGAACTTAGCAACAGCAAAAGTAGAAAATCCATCAGCACGTCTCACTCTTGTAATTGCTTCTGACATGGTCGATGAGGTCTCACTCACTCTTCCTCGACGACTAACTGGAGTTGATTCCAAGGACGTTTGTCAGATGGCCGTACAAGATGCAGGAAATGCTGTAAATGATTACTCATCTGTAAACGTCGTAATTGTCGGCGCTCGCAATTCGAAAGTTAATACAAAAACACTCGATCAAGTTCAGGCTTACTGGACTTGTTACTTAAATCAAATCGGAATAACAAACGTAACAGAGCAGTCTGATCTCTCAGGCTTCTAATCAACCAAACCAATCGAAATAGGAGAAATAAAATGAAAAGCAAATCAACATCATCAGCACCAGAGGAAGTAATTAAGGATGCACGTAAGCAAGGTCGTCGTGATGGAAAGAATCAGATCCCACGTCAAGAATGGGAGCACAACAGTGTTCCTTATTTAATGCAGCTACAGCGTCAATATGCCGCGTTCGGAAGAGAGCTTGATCTTCAGTTAGAAGAAAAGAAGTTAGCTAAAGAATCTCAGAAGGTAAGTGCAATTCGTACAGAGATTCAGGAAAAGGGAAAGTCGAATGCTTTAGCTGGTAACTTGGCACGAGCGGAGGCTGAGCTAGCAGTTGTCCAGGCAAAACTAGATGGTGGAGTAGAAGAAGTTCCGCTTGCTAAGTTCGCCCGTATCCGCCTAATAAGTAACACGTTCTATCTACCCTTCCTCTTCTTACTCTTTATTGGAGAGTTCACAATCACTGCACCAGCATTCAGAATCCTGCTTGGTGAGAAGGTTGGACCTTCACTCATTGTGACTTTGGCAGTGAGTGGTTTGTCAGTCGGAGCTGCACACATTCTAGGTATTTACTTCAAATCACTATTTGATCGCAATCGTCCAAAGTCAGGTGTCTATAACGCAATGTTTGCGGTCGTAGGAGTCCTACTTATCGGAACTATTACATTCCTTTCGAATATTAGAGGACGTAACTCGGTACTAACTTCTGGAAATCTCACTGGTATGTCTGAAAACGGAAAGATTTTCTACTTGTGGGCTTTCTACACATTGCTACAACTCACATTTGTAGGAGTTGGAATCGCAATCTCATTCATGCACTACTCAGAGATTGAAAGTGCTGTTGCACGAGCAAAGCGCAAGGTCTGGTTCCTTCGTTACCTTCAAAATCGTCGTAATAGCGCAAAACTAAAGTCTGGTGCTTCGATTGAAGAATCAGATATTGATACTTCAAAGATGCATGATCGAGAGCTTGAGGTGATGGAAAGTAAAAAGATTCTTCTGCGTGCCCAATATGAAGAGGCAGTTGCGGTCTATCGCGATGCAAATATTCAGTCTCGTCGCGACGAGATGAGTGGCGCACATGCATCCCTTCAAGCATCGGAGTTGGATTTTCGTACTTCGGGACTTGAGTTCAGCACCTCAGAGTTAGTCGGCGCACGGTGAGTAAAAGGCAATTTGTACTATCTGCATTCCTGGCCGTTAGCCTTTCACAGTGATCCTTCATGCCGAACCCTGGCTGTAGGTCAGAGTGAGGCGGGAAAAAAGGGTTGAATTCTCATCCAGAAACACCCACTATGTGGGCCGTGGCAAACGAGTCTCGCCGGAGGTGTAGAAATTGTTGTGGCTGAGCCCTTGAAAGTCTGACCCCTTGTGCAGCTCAATTTGTCAATCTCTTTAAGTAACTTGGCACCATGAAGAGAAATGCCCAACTTGCAACACCAGAAATGGAGTCGGAATCATCATCTGGGGGATTCCAGCACGAGAGCCGGATGAATCCAAGTACTACATCGCTGGTTGCTTAATGATTGACCAAATGCCTGACTACAAGTGGATTGCGTGTGGTTGGGAGGGATTTATTAGGTCAGGAAAAACAAAGAACTTCAAACCGACTGGACAAATTATGCATAGATTTACTTGTTGCTTGAGATTGAGGCATCTTTTTCTCAGGGCCTGCCAAGGTAGGCTAATTCCATGAGAGCGGACGCAACCAAATTTCTCAATTTCTTACATAAAGCTAACCAATTTGTAATTCCCATATATCAACGTAATTATTCTTGGGATGAAAAACAATGCCAACAACTTTGGGAAGATATTCTGCGTGTAGGGTCCAATGAAACAATTCCGCTTCACTTCGTGGGATCAATCGTTTATGTCCATAGCTCACAGTCAACGGTTGCAGTCAGTGCACCACTTTTAGTAATTGATGGACAGCAGCGTTTAACCACATTGACGATTCTTCTTGAAGCTTTGGCGCGAGTCCTTGGAGAGAACGAACCTCTAGACGGTTTTTCTGAGAAAAAGATACGAAACAAGTATCTCAGTAACCCTGATGAAAATGATGAACGCCATTACAAGCTGCTTTTATCAGACACAGACAAAGACAGCCTGATGGCTTTAATCAGGGGTGCTGATTTGCCCAAAAACCATTCACTTCGCATAAAAGAAAACTTTGAATTCTTCACAGAAAAACTCTCTGAGAAAAACACGAGTATTGAGCAAGTCTGTCGCGGAATTGCAAAGCTAATGATCGTTGATATTGCACTTGAGCGTGATCAAGAAAACCCGCAATTGATTTTTGAAAGCATGAACTCAACTGGAAAAGCTCTCAGCGAAGCAGACTTGATTCGAAATTATATTTTGATGGGTCTCGAACCTACTATTCAATCAACAATTTATGTTGATCTTTGGCGCCCTATGGAACTAGATTTCGGTCAAGAAGCATACGGCGACCAATTCGATGACTTTATGAGACACTTCTTAACCCTTAAGACGGGCGACATCCCTCGGTTAAGTGAGGTATATGAAGCATTCAAGGAGTATTCAGTTAAATACTTCGCTGAAGATGGAAATGTACGCGACTTGGTATCTGACATTAAAAAGTACGCTCGATATTTCGTAGCCATGGCTCTTGGTGGAGAGAGCAACCCGAAATTAAAGCCATTATTTGATGACCTATTTAAGTCACTCAATTACAGTGTTGCCTATCCATTCCTGATGGAGATTTACTCAGATTATGAAGCCGGGATAATCGAAGAGGCTGATTTTATCGAGATTATAAAGCTCGTAGAGAGCTATGTATTTAGGCGATCTATCTGTCAAATTCCAACCAACTCAATGAATAAGACTTTTGCAGAATTCACACGCCATATCGATAAGACTGATTATTTGAGCAGCCTTAAGGGTCACTTCTATCAATTAAAGAGCTATCGTCGTTTTCCTGCAGATGAGGACTTCAAATCTGCGCTTTTGTATCGTGATGTATACAATTTTTATCATCGAACCTATCTATTGCGTAAGCTAGAGAATTTTGGAAAGAAAGAATTTGTTTCAGTTGAAAATCTTACGATAGAGCATGTTCTTCCACAAAATCCAAATCTTGGAATTGAGTGGCAAAAAGAGTTGGGTCAAGATTGGAAAGCGATTCAAGAGCGATATCTTCATACGATTGGGAACTTAACCCTTACTGGTTACAACTCTGAATACAGTGATCGTCCTTTTAGTGAAAAGAAAACGATGAAAGGTGGATTCCTGGAGAGTCCTCTCAAGTTGAATAAAATCATTGCTGCCCAGGAAAAGTGGAATGAATCCGCAATTCTTAACCGCACCAATCAGATTTCTGGCGAGATCCTTAAGATTTGGCCATCACCAAATCTGTCTCAAGATGAGATCGCAAAGTGGGCAAAAGCTCCAGAATCTGAAAAGCAGCAAACGACGTATTCAATCGAAGATCATGAATACCTAACTCGCCCCAACGTCAGAGAGTTGTTTGATGCGTTAAGAGTAGAAGTGATGAAAATTGACCCAGAAGTCTCTGAAACCTTCTTAAAGTATTGGATCGCTTACAAAGTAAACACTAATTTTGTAGACGTCGTTCCAAAAGCCAAAGGTTTAAGACTAAGCATTAATATGAAATACCCGGATATTTCAGACCCCGCCGGCATGACTGAAGACATCTCTGAAAAGGGGCGATGGGGTAATGGTGATGTTTCTGTGCATTTTCGAAAGCTGGAAGAACTTCCCTACATAATGGGCTTGATTCAGCAGTCATACGAAAAGCAGCTTGCTTGACCATAATTTGAATTAAATTAGATCAATTTGTCACCGACCTTGCGTAGAGTAATCACATGAGCCAAGCCACCCAACAAGACATCGAATCCTGGCTTTGGGATTCTGCCAATATCCTTCGTGGACCCGTTGATCCAGCCAACCTCCGCGACTATGTCTTCCCATTACTTTTCCTAAAGCGTCTCAGCGACACGTGGGATGAAGAACAAGAAAAGGCAATAAAGAAGTTCGGCAAAGACATCGATGAAGAAACAGCCGCCGACTTTCACGCCTTCCAGATTCCAAAGGGCTGCCATTGGGCAGATCTTCGTCGTGCAGCTGAAAACCATGGTGTGCTTATACAAAACATCATGCAGAAAATTGAAGAAGCCAACCCAAATCAATTAGCCCAAATCTTTGGTAACGCCCCATGGGCAGATCACAACAAAATGCCACCTGAGCGTCTTGAAAAACTCGTTAGCCACTTCAGTCAACGTGATCTCTCGCCCAGCAAAGTCTCTAACGATCTCTTAGGGGGTGGTTACGAATACTTGCTCAAGCGCTTCTCCGATGAAAGCTCAACAAGTGCAGGCCAGTTCTTCACCCCTCGTGCAGTCGTCCATCTACTTGTTCGCATCCTTGGCCCGCAACCAACAGATTCCATCTATGACCCAACATGCGGATCTGCAGGTATGTTGATTGAAGCCGCAGCTGAAGTTAAACAATCAGGTGGCTCTGTTCGACAGATGCGCTTCTATGGTCAAGAAGTTAACCAAACCTCAGCTGCTATCGGACGCATGAACCTTTTCATTCACGAAGTAGAAGATGCACAGATTCGACGTGATGATACTTTGCAAAAACCAAAGTTCATCGATGCAAAAGGAAAACTTGAGCAATTTGATTTAGTAGTAGCAAACCCACCTTTTAGTTTGAAGGATTGGGGCGCAGATAAATGGGCTACAGATCCACATAAACGAGCAATCGGTGGAGTTCCGCCGAAGAACAACGGCGACTACGCATGGGTGCAACACATGATCACATCCATGAAGCCAGAGACTGGTCGAGTCGGGGTTGTTATGCCCCACGGAGTTCTCTTTAGAAGCGGCGCAGAAGGAGCTATTCGCAAGCACCTCATTGAATCAGATCTTCTCGAAACCATTATTGGCCTTGCACCAAACCTCTTCTATGGCACAACCATCCCAGCCAGCCTGATGTTCTTTAGAGCAACAAAGGATAAGAAGCGAAAGAAGCACATTCTATTTGTTGATGCGTCAAAGCGATTTGGCAAGGGCAAAGCCCAGAACTTCCTGACCGATGAAGATGTTGAAGATATTTTCGCTGTCTATCAATCAATGGGTGATGCAGAGAAAACTAATATCTCAGCTCGTTTGGTTTCCCACAATGAGATTGAAGAGAACAATTGGGATCTCAACATTGGTCGCTATCTCAAGGCAGATGCTGCAGAGGTAGTTGATGTTCAGGATGCCCTCGCCTCCTTTGATCAAGCACGCACTGAATTAGCTGTTGCAGAAAAGGCGCTACTCGCAAAGCTAAAGGCCGCTGGCTATGCGTAATGGTTGGGTTGAAACAACTTTGGGGGAAATTTCAGAGGTAATTGGAGGTGGTACGCCTTCTACCGCAATTGCAGAATACTGGGATGGGAATATTGTCTGGCTTACCCCAACAGAAATCACATCTCAAGATGGGAAAGTGATTTCAGATTCGATTCGCAAGATTACAGATTTAGGCTTTAGAAACTCGGGCGCACAAATGCTTCCAAAAGATAGCGTTATCTTAACCAGCAGAGCAAGTGTTGGGTATGTAGCTTTGTCTGGTATCGATCTATGCACGAATCAGGGGTTCCAATCGCTCGTACCTAAAGAATCCGTGCTGGCTAAGTTTCTGATGTTTTGGATCCAACAAAACAGACCTGAATTTGAGTCAAGATCGGCTGGAAGTACTTTCAAGGAGATATCTAAATCAAACGTCAAGAGTATCAAGCTGTCAATACCCGCACTCCCCGAACAAAAAAGAATTGTAGACCTCATCTCATCGGTTGATTCATACATCGAAGCCCTCCAGCAACAGTTAGAGAGTGCGAAAAGATCAAGAAATGCTGTTCTGCATGAGTTATTGACTGCGGGCCGTGATGATTGGGAATACAAAACTCTCTCAGATATTTGCGAGGTTAGGGACGGTACACATGATTCTCCAAAACCATCTCACGAAGGTTTTGCTCTTGTGACTTCAAAGAATATAAAGGATGGAAAACTAGATTTACAAAGTGCTTATCTGATTTCACCACAGGACTATATAGAAGTGAACAAACGGAGCAAGGTCGAGCAATTCAATCTTTTAATCAGCATGATTGGAACCATCGGAGAGGTAATTGTCGTAGAAGTAGAACCAAATTTTGCCATTAAAAATGTTGGATTATTGAAATCTACCGAGCCGATTTTATCAAGATATCTCTGTCATTACCTCGGATCACAACTTGGCAAAAATTCAATTTCTTTATCAGTTTCTGGCTCTACGCAAAAATTTATAAGTCTTGGAAAATTGCGTGTGCTTCCTATTTTGTATCCCCCTAGGCAAAATCAAAAGGCTATAGTCGACACCATGAGTTTTTTTGATCAGCAGATTTCAAAGAATCTCGAAGTGGCCACAAGAATCAAGAACCTTCGATCTTCCTTACTTTCAGATTTACTCAGCGGAGAGCACGAGATCCCTGCAAGCTACGACAAAGTTATGGGTGCTGCGTGATGATGTCTCAGATTGAGAAACTGGCTATCGAAAAAATAGTCTCACCACAATTAAAAGTTGTTAGCTATGCGTGATGGTTGGGTTCAAACAACTCTCGACGGGATTGCAGATTACATAAATGGGTATCCATTTAAACCAGCCGATCTTGGCGAAGTTGGATTACCTGTTATTCGAATCAAACAATTACTTGATCCCAATGAGCCTGTTGATAGAACGGAGACTGATACACCAGACAGATGTCTACTTCGGGATGGCGACATAGTTTTTTCATGGTCTGGGACATTAGCAGTCAGAATATGGAATAGGGGTCCTGCAAAGCTCAACCAACACCTATTTAGGGTTGTCGAGAAAAAAGGTGTGTACAAGGGGATTATTCCTTTGATTCTTGACCACGCCATTGAAGAGTTAGAAGAAAAATCGCACGGTACAACGATGAAACATATAACTAAACAAACTCTATTGCCTCACAAAATACTTCTACCGCCACTCCCCGAACAACAAAGAATTGTTGACCTAATCTCATCAGTTGACTCCTATATCGAAGCCCTCCAACAACAATTAGAAAGAGCGAAAAGATCAAGAAATGCCGTGCTCCATGAATTGTTAACTGCGGGTGGTGATGATTGGGAAGAATCATCACTCGGACAGCTACTAACTCTCGAATATGGAAAACCATTAACAGATGAGAATAGAGATGGGAAAGGTTTTCCTGTTTTTGCCTCAGCTGGTGTAGTTGGCCTGCATAGCGAACCATTGGTTTCAAAATCCCCCGTGATAGTCGTGGGTCGAAAAGGAACAGCTGGCTCGGTGTACTGGTCTGAGACTCCTTGCTTTGTCATTGACACTGCGTACTTCGTCAAACAAATTTCAGATATTGATTCTCGATTCTTGTACCTACTACTGAATTTCATCGACCTTAAGAGTGTCACCGCTCAAACTGGCGTCCCTGGCTTGAATCGTGAACGTGCTTACAGCCTCAGATGCAATGTCCCACCAAAATCCAAGCAACTTGAAATCGTAAATTTGATTTCTTTATTTGATGGTGACATTGCTCAAACGGTTCGAGTAATCGACGAGGCAAAACAATTAAGGTCTGGGTTGCTGTCAGATCTTCTCAGCGGAGACCACGAGATACCTGCTAGCTACGACAAAGTCATTGGTGCTGCGTGATGATGTCGCAAATTGAAAAAAGCATCGATGAAAAGATGGTTCAGATGGGATTGGCAGACCATCTCTCTCGACTCAGTTGGGTATGGGCAGAGGATGAAACTCTTGGACGTCCCGTTGAAAGTGTTTTCTTGATAGAAGATGTAACTAAAGCTGTGGTTGAGTTAAATCCTGAGATCGCAAAGGTTCCTGCTCGAGCTGAAGAAGTTCTCTCGAAGTTGCGTGCAGTTCTACTGGGTGTTCGAAACGATGGACTTGTTGCCTCTAACGAAGAGTTTGTTGCGTGGTTGTGTGGTCGCAGAACGATCAAATACATTGGCACAGATAAAGATGTGCAAGTTAATCTGATTGATTTTGAAAATCCCAAGGCGAATACCCTCCGAGTTACAACAGAGGCTACTTTTCACATTGGCCGTGAGCATCGCAGGTATGACCTTGTTCTATGGGTCAATGGATTTCCTCTAGTTGTTGGTGAGATGAAGACTCCAAAAGATAAGAATATCTCTTGGTTAAATGGTGCAACAGATGTTCATAATGCTTACGAGAAGAAGACTCCTGAGTTCTTT
>CAFBLH010000017.1_pt1 | contig 26236 bp, 29 predicted proteins | sample 7268051 | NCBI WGS metagenome assembly CAFBLH01 (sample SAMEA6814031, study PRJEB35770) | freshwater metagenome | biome: Freshwater; feature: Freshwater reservoir; material: water | place: Czech Republic | collected 2016-04-20 | depth 30m m | reverse complement strand
CAAGGATTGCAATGTCTTGAAGGATTGATTTGCGACGATCTCCAAAGCCAGGAGCCTTAACAGCTGCTGCACGGAAGATTCCGCGAATCTTATTTACAACCAAGGTAGCGAGCGCTTCGCCCTCAATGTCCTCAGCGATGATTGCAAGAGGCTTACCTGACTGCATAACCTTTTCAAGAATTGGGACGAGGTCCTTAATATTTGAAATCTTTGAGTTCGCAATAAGAATGTAAGCATCCTCAAGGACTGCTTCCATACGATCTTGGTCTGTTACGAAGTAAGGAGAGATGTAGCCCTTATCAAAGCGCATACCCTCAGTGAGCTCTAGCTCTAGACCAAAAGTATTTGACTCTTCAACAGTGATAACGCCTTCTTTACCAACTTTGTCCATAGCTTCAGCAATCATTTCGCCGATAGTTGCATCTGCTGCAGAAATTGATGCAGTTGCGGCAATCTGCTCTTTTGAATCAACGCTCTTTGCCATCGACAAAAGTTCGGCGACAATCTCTGCGACAGCTTTTTCGATTCCGCGCTTAAGTGCCATTGGGTTAGATCCGGCGGCAACGTTGCGAAGACCTTCGCGCACGAGTGCTTGAGCTAAAACTGTTGCAGTGGTTGTTCCATCACCAGCGACATCATCAGTCTTCTTAGCAACCTCTTTAACTAACTCTGCACCGATTTTTTCCCATGGATCATCTAAATCAATCTCTTTCGCAATTGAAACGCCATCGTTTGTGATCGTTGGGGCGCCCCACTTCTTTTCCAGGACTACGTTACGGCCGCGCGGTCCGAGGGTTACTTTGACTGCATCAGCCAAAATATTCATTCCGCGCTCTAGCCCGCGGCGTGCTTCTTCATTAAAGGCAATTTGCTTTGCCATGAGGTGTGCTCACTTTCGTTTAGCTTTCCATTGTCGGACGGGGGCTTTATCACTCGCACCCCGAGAGTGCTAACGCCAAATCTACGGGAGGTATTCCAAGGACGCAAAACGAGAAGGGGTCTAGCGGGCGATACGGGTGGACATGCGGGCCTCGCGCAGGCGGCGGAGGCGTTTTACCAGCATTGGAGAGGCCATGAGGGCATCATCTCGGTCAATCAGGTCGTTGAGGAGTTGGTAATAGCGTGGAGCAGTCAAGTCAAAAAGCTCTTTGATTGCAGACTCTTTTGCCCCTGCATAGCGCCACCAACTGGCTTCAAAATCAAGAATGCGCGACTCTAAATCGCTGAGGCCGCTGTGCATTGTTGGCTCTTCCTGTGCAGACATGGGTTAAATCGTATCGGGACGAGCGCAAAAGTGTGGGATTTAGAGCCTGCTAAGAATTAATTCAATATCGCTAATTTTTGTCCAGGGATTAACAATCGCGAATCGCAAAATTGGTTGGCCATGATGTGATGAAGGAGGAATAAAACCAACTTGTTCTGCCAATAAATCATCAGACCATTTTTGATAATCACTTGCTACCCAACCTTTGCGAGTAAATGCAACGATTGAAAGTTCGGGCTCGCACAATAATTCTAAATCGGGATGCGCCTTTACCAATTCGGCAGCTTCATGGGCAACTGTTAGTGAATGTTCCATCGCTTCGGTATATGCATCGGTGCCATAGGCAGCAAGTGAAAACCAAAATGGTAATCCTCGAGTACGTCGTGTTAATTGAATTGCATAATCAGATGGCGACCATGCCCCATCTTTTAAAGTATCTAAGTAAGAAGCATGTTGTGAATGAACTTGGCGGGCAAGTTCAGGTTCACGATAAACAAGTGCACAGGCATCGTATGGAGCAAAGAGCCATTTATGTGGGTCAACAATAAATGAATCAGCCAACTCCACCCCATCAAAATTGGGACGCACTGATGGTGCACACAGAGCTGCTAATCCATAAGCTCCATCGACATGAAACCAAATTCCGCGATCATGGGCTGCACTACCGATTCCTTTTAGGTCATCGATAATTCCTAAATTTGTTGTACCAGCCGTTGCAACTACGGCAAATACCCGATGAGTTGTTGTCGAATGTAACTGGTCGATTTCTAGTGCCACGGATTCGCCCAATAACTTTCCATTTGTCGCAACGGGAACCTTTAAAACATCTACGTCCATCACATTGGCTGCGGTAACTATTGATGAGTGTGCTTCTTCGCTACAAGCAATCACCCAACGCGTTGCCGTAGGGTATTTTTTCCGAGCTTCTGCACGAGCCACTACTAATGCTGAGAGATTTCCAATGGTGCCGCCTTGAACAAAAACACCACCAGCGCTTTCTGGTAAACCTGCTAAATCGGATAACCATCGCAACGCTTGATTTTCAGCAAAAACAGCGCCTGCACCTTCTTGCCAAGAGCCCCCATAAAGTGCGCTAGCACCAACAACTAAATCAAAAAGGTTTGCGTATTCACTCGGTGCAGAAGGAATGAAAGCTAAATTGCGTGGGTGATCTGTTGAAATGCAGGCCTTCGCTAATACAGAAGTAAAAACTTCCAGCGCTTCGTGTCCACCAAGACCGCGAGCTGTGATTGTGTTTCCGACTTCGTTGAATAAATCTTCAGCAGTGCGAGGGCCATCCAGTGGTGGGTCATTTTTTAAACGGTCAAGACTGTAAGCCAAAACTTCTTGGGCTAAAGCTTCAACTTCGGCTGTGAACTCATGCACTATTTCTAGCTTTCTTCACTATGTTTCTTAGCATTGTTGGAAAGACAAAGAGGTGGAATGGTGCAACTGCATACCAATACATCTGCCCTCCAAGTCCACGAGGATTGAATGTTGCCTCTTGAACAATCTTTGTCTTGCCATTAACGCTCGACACTGTGAACTCTAGCCATGCTTTGCCGGGTAAAACCATTTCAGCATAAAGTTTTAAGCGGCGACCTTGTTCTAGCTCGTCTACTCTCCAGAAATCCAAACTCTCACCTACGCGCAAAAAATCTGGATCGCGGCGACCGCGGCGTAGTCCCACTCCGCCAAAGAGGAATCGATCTAAAACACCACGTGTCCACCACAAGAAATCTGAACCAAACCAGCCATTTTCCCCACCAATTCTCTCAATCTGGCGCCACACCTTTTCTGCAGAAACTTCGGTGATTGTTTCTCGACGATCACGCAAAACCATTTCACCTGCCCATTCCGGATCACCTTGGGCTTTTTGCCACGGTGCCAAGGGCATCGCTGCATCTGACCAACGTGTTTCAACGTTATGAGTGGTAATTTTTGAGAGCGCTAGAGATATAGCGTTTTCAACATCAATCAAACCCTCTGCAGGTTTTGGGACTAAGGCATCAATTGATTTCGCTGGATCTGCAACGACTTCACTAATCAGCGATCCCACTAGTGGTCGTGCAAGAGCAGTTGGAACAGGCGTAACTAATCCGATCCATAAACTTGAAAGCCCAGGTGTTAATACGGGAACTTTGATAATCCAGCGCTTTTTTAACCCAGATAGCTTTGCAAACTTTTGCATCATGTCTGCATAAGAAAGCACCTCTGGGCCACCGATATCAAATACTCGATTAACAGGTGTCTCTAACTTTGCTACCGCTTTTAAGTAATACAGAACATCCCGAATAGCTATGGGATGGGTTTTATTCATTACCCATTTTGGTGTTGTCATGATTGGAAGACGGTGGGTTAAATGACGCAACATTTCAAAACTAGCAGATCCAGATCCGATGATGATTCCCGCACGAAGCTCTAGAACCGGAACAGAAGTAGTTGCTAATGATTTTCCAGTCATTGCCCGCGAAGCTAAGTGCTTACTGATGTTCACATCGTTGGCAATACCACCTAAATAGATTATTTGTGAGACTCCAGCGCGCTCTGCAGCTTGAGCAAAGTTCTGAGCCATCTGGCTTTCTATCTCATCAAAGTTAGGTCCCAAATTAATTGAGTGCAATAAGTAAAACGCGGTGTGAACCCCAGCTAACGCCCGCTCTAAATCAGAGATGTTTTCAGCACTACCCTCACAAATATCTACTTGCGTAGCCCACGGTTGACCAAGAATCTTGTATTTATCCCGCACTAAAATGCGAACATCATTACTTTCATCAACTAATGCACGTGCTAAGCGGCCACCAACATAGCCAGATGCACCTGTGACAAGGTACTTACGGTTTTGATTGCGCGAGGACATGTTGCAAAGCCTAGACTTACTCCATGGAAAAGACATCTCAGAAGCCTCGGGTAGTAATACTCGGTGCCGGCTTTGGCGGACTCACTGCCGCACGAGCAATGGCCGATATTGCCCATGTCACTGTTGTCGATCGCCATAACTTCCAAACTTTTTTACCTTTGCTCTATCAGGTCTCCACGGCAGGTCTTGCGGCAGACCATGTAGCTCACCCAATTCGCGGCGCCTTGCGAAAAACTGGAGTCCAGTTTCGAATGGGCTCTCCCATTTCGGTAGATCATAAAAATAGAACTATTAAATTAGATAGCAGTGAAGTTTTAGCCTTCGATCAACTAATCGTCGCGCTCGGCTCTGTGACTGCAGATTTTGGGATCCCAGGGGTCACCGAACATGCACTGGGAATGAAAAGTGTGAGCGAGGCTTTATTGATTCGCGCTGAGGTAATGCGTCGATTTGAAGATCTTTGCCGGTTTGAAGATGACACAATCTTTTCAATTTGCGTCGTTGGTGGTGGACCAACTGGTGTTGAGATGGCTGGTGCCTTTGCTGAATTAGTTCGCGGCCCCCTTAAAAATGACCAAGCTCATGCGGCATCACATATGCGAATTAGTTTGATTGAAGCTGGTCCGCGCATTCTGCCTATGTTTTCAGAGAAATTATCTGCTCGTGCAAAAAAGGATTTAGAAAAGCTTGGCGTGAATGTTCTAGTAAATACTGCAGTGGCAGAGATAAAGCCACGATCAATCATTATTAACGATGGTGACCCAATTCCTTCAGAGATAACTATCTGGGCAGCTGGCGTTAAAGGTGAGCCTGCCAGCGAAAAATTAAATCTTCCACTAATAAGCTCACGCATTGATGTTGATAACACATTACAAGTTAAGAATTACCCAGGCATCTTTGCTATCGGTGATGTAGCAGGTTTCGCTGGAAAGGATGGACGATTTCTTCCTATGGTTGCACCTGTTGCAATGCAGCAGGGGCGCTTTATTGCCAAGCAAATAAAGCGCTTAGCTAACGGACAAGCATTAGAAAATTTCAAATATATTGATAAAGGATCAATGGCCACCATCGGTCGTCATAAGGCAGTTGTTGAAGTGAAGAGTTTTCGAATGGCCGGAATCCCAGCGTGGTATGCCTGGCTATGGTTGCACTTGTTCTACTTGGTAGGCGGTCGCAATAAGATTGGCACTATGGCGGACTGGACATGGAACTATTTAACTTTTGATCGCGGTAACCGACACATTATGGATTCTTTGTAGTGCCTGAATATATAAATCTGCGAAATCACCAGGTATACAACTACGAGTGGGACAACGATGGTGAGGCAGTAGTTTTACTTCATGGAGGATTGAGTAAGACTTCTAGCTGGGATTACATAATGGTCCCCCCACTTGACAATGATTTTCATGTCTATGCCTACGATCGCACTGCACATGGTTTCACTGGCGATCAACCTGGAAGTCTTCACTTTGAGTTTCAAACTCAAGAAGCGATTGAGTATCTAGAAGATGTAGTACGTGAACCCGTACATTTAATTGGCTATAGTGATGGTGGAATCATTGCACTGATGGTTGCAATTAAAAGACCCGAATTAGTGAAATCTATCGTTGCAATTGGGGCCAATTATCACTTCAGTGCACCGTTAAGTGCCTTCGAAGAAGCCTTTGTGTCCGAGGAAGATCAAGCTGAATATAACTTAATCTCCCCCGATGCCCCGCATACATTACTGGAAAAGAAAATCCGAATGAACCAAATTTGGAAGACGGAACCTGATATCCCTTTGAGTGATATTGCCACAATACAGTGCCCGGTTTTAGTGATGGCTGGTGATGACGATGTCATCAAACATGATCACACTATTTCACTCTATGAAGCTTTGCCTTTCGGGCAGTTGGCAATAATCCCTGGTACTTCCCATGGCTTAATTAAAGAAAAACCAACGCTAGCAATCGCGGTGATTATGCAGTTTTTACAAGACTTGAGCTACCCAACTACTCGCCAACCTATTCGGCGAGTTAACAGTCAACCGGAGTAATTTTTCCAGTTGCAACGTCATAGATTGCACCACCTACTGATACTCCTGTGTTGAGTAAGTGGTAGTTCCGAACTAATTGCACATCTGCAATTAAGGCAACTTGTTGGTCTGCGACAGTTTTAAATTCAAGCTCTGAGGTATCAATTCCATATTTGCTATCAATTTCACGATGAATTTCAGCTTCATCAACTTGTGCCATTCGACAGTTAGTGTGGGGCATAATTAAAATTCTCTTTACGCCCAAAAGATATGTTGCTAAAACTAAAGTACGTAAAACGTCATCTGTTACACGTGCTCCAGCGTTGCGCAAAATTTTGGCATCGCCAGATTTCATCCCAACAACTGATAACGGGTTTATGCGAGAATCCATACAGGTAACGATGGCCAGGCCTTTTTGGGCGACACCGGTCAAGTCTGAGTATTTAAAATCTTTAATATACTTGTCGTTTGCTGCCAAAGCATCAGAAAACTCATCATAAGGAAACGTAGTCATGAGTTCCTCCTTCAAAATACTGCGAGCCCCCCGTCAGGATTGAACTGACGACCTGCGCATTACAAGTGCGCTGCTCTACCACTGAGCTAGAGAGGCCTACGTGCGAACACGTATCGGTCTTGCGACCAGCGGCAATTATGGCAGTGAGTTGGGGAAACTTGAAATCGAGATCCTTGGGCTGGGCGGAGGGTAGGTTGCTCCTGTGAGATTAGGCGTACTAGATGTGGGTTCTAACACCATTCACCTGCAAGTTATGGATGCTCACTCTGGAGACCGCCCAACGCCGACAACAAATTTCAAAGTAGAACTGCGGTTGACGCAGTATCTGAATAAGTCAGGGACAATTTCAGTTGAGGGCATCAAGCTCCTTCATGAGGCAATCGCGGGTGCAGTCAAGCATGCTCGGGAAAATGACACGGATGAGATTTTAGCTTTTGCAACATCAGCAATTAGGGAAGCAAAAAATGGAGCTCAAATCATTGAAGAAATTAATGAGCGCCATGAAATTGATTTACAAATTCTTACTGGAGACGAAGAAGCGCGAATGACATTTCTGGCAGTTCGGCGATGGTTTGGATGGTCAGCCGGAAAACTTTTAATGCTCGATATTGGTGGCGGCTCATTAGAAATTGCATCTGGAATAGATGAGAATCCAGAGGCAACACTTTCCTTGCCCCTCGGTGCCGCACGATTAACTCGAGATTTTTTAAGTGGTGATCCATACTTGACTAAAGATGTGAAATTCCTTGAAGAATTTGTTGTCCATCACCTTGACGAAAATCTGCCTGCAATACTTCGCGCCCATGATGCCAATCACTTTGTTGCAACAAGTAAGACTTTTCGAACATTGGCCCGAATTTCAGGTCATTGGTTCAATGAAAATTCAAAATTCTTGGAGCTCGCAAATCTAGAAGCTATGACTTCAAAACTTGCCGGGATGAACGATAAAACCCGCGCAGAACTACCTGGTGTTTCAGCCAGTCGGGTACAACAGATTCTTGCTGGCGCAATAGTTGCACGTGCCACAATGGATATATTGGATATTGAAAAGGTTGAGATTTGTCCGTGGGCACTTCGCGAAGGAATAGTTTTGCGTAGGTTAGATTGGATTCAAGGCTAATTCAGTTAAAGGTGATCAAGTTCTAGGTGCGTCCACCCAGTCAACAGCAATGATTTCTCCATCACGGTGGTGAAGCACCCACGCCTGCGCAGGGTTGAGCTCCAGCGCTAATTCTTTAAAATTTTTCTTTCCAATCAATTTTTTAAGTAACTTAGGCAGAATTGGATTATGGCTACAAATAATCGCACTCTGGCCTCTCTGTATAAGATCTTGGGCATAATCGAGTGCCGCTTCTTTATCTTTAGCGAAGCGATATTCGCTTAAGTCGCTTGAAAATATTGGATTCATTGACAAAGAACGTGTCATCGGCTCAATTGTCTCAATGCAACGCATGGCATCAGAGGAGTGAACTTCTTGAATTGCAAATGGAAGATAAATTGATAAAAGCCGCTTTGCTTGAATTTGACCAACATGTGCTAGAGGGCGATCATCATCGTCGCCATCCCACTCTTCGCGTTTAAGTGCTTTGGCGTGGCGCAGTAAAACTAAAGCTGTTGTGCCAGTACCAAACTCAAGAAAGAAATCAACAATTGAGCGATCGTCTTCTAGAGTCAATTTCTTCCGTGCTTGACTTGGCGTAAGCCATAAAATCTCATCAACTTCTAGGGGGTCCGGCTTACCTGCAGGTTCACCAATTGCTTGTGCCGACCAATACTTAACATATTTGCTGCCACCCTCAAAATTGTAAGTTGCAAAGCCGAGCTCAGGACCAAAGATTGCCGAGTACCCAGTTTCTTCCATGACTTCGCGATGTGCACAGCCAATCATCGTTTCGTTGGCATCTAATTTTCCTTTAGGCAACGACCAATCGTCATAACGTGGGCGATGGATTAATGCGATTTCAACTTTATTGTCTTTACTTAGACGCCATAAAACCGCACCAGCTGCATAAATTATGGGCTCTTTAGCGTCCATCAACTACCTATTTTTCGCATATGACTCGATTAATGAATTATGAACATCGATAAGCAAATTGCCATTGCTGTCGACGCTTTTTCTAGTCCATTCAGTTCCAATTAATTCCCAACTTGCTGTTTGATCTGACAGGCCTAAATCAAGAATTTCCTGCAATCTTTGATGGTGATCTTTTTTGTCCACGCGGACCAAACTTTCCACACGGCGATCTAAGTTACGACCCATTAAATCGGCGCTTCCAATCCAATATTCATCTTCACCACCATTAATAAAGTGGAAGATTCGTGAATGCTCAAGGAATCGACCTAAAACAGATTTGACTGTGATGTTTTCTGATAGCCCTGATATTCCTGGCTGTACTGCGCAAATACCACGAATGAGAAGTTCAATTTTTACTCCAGCTTTTGAAGCTTCATAAAGTTTTGCTACAAAAATTTCGTCAAGTATTGAGTTGAGTTTGAATTGAACACCGGCTGGTCTACCAGCTTTTGCATTTTCTATTTCACGATCTATGCGTTCAGTTAAACCTGAGCGTAAAGTTCTAGGCGCAACTAGCAATCGAGAATAAGTTGACTGTGGAGCAAAACCTGAGAGCTGATTAAATAATTTCGTTAAATCCTCCGTTAGCTCGATTTCAGAACTGAGAATTCCAAGATCCTCATACATACGTGCTGTTTTTGGATTGTAATTTCCAGTACCAATATGACAATAGCGACGGAGCCCTTGTGGTTCATCACGGATAATGAGCGAAAGTTTCGCATGTGTTTTTAAACCCATGAGTCCATAGACAACATGAACGCCTGCGGCTTCAAGTTTTCTTGCCCAACGCACATTTGCTTGCTCATCAAAACGTGCACGGATTTCGATTACTGCTAATACTTGTTTTCCAGCCTCAGCTGCCTCTATTAGTGCTTCAACAATGGGTGAATCACCAGATGTCCTATATAAAGTCTGTTTAATCGCCAACACATGTGGATCTTGCGCCGCACTCTGAAGAAAGTGCACAACCGAGGAAGTGAAGGATTCATAAGGGTGATGGAGCAAAATCTCACCTTGGCGGATAGCCGCGAAAAATAAATCAGTATCTTCCGTATCTACTTCAGAGAGGGCATGCGCAGTACGTGATCTAAATTTTTCAAACTTAAGCTCTGGAAATGCGAGATCTGAAATCTTATGGAGTGCAGTCAAATCCAGTGGTGATGGTGCATGAATAATGTTTTCTTCATTAATGCCTAGTTCAAGGGCTAAGCGGTTGACTAATCTAGCTTCTACGCCAGTTTCAATCTCCAGCCGAACTGGTGGGCCAAAACGACGACGAGATAATTCTGCTTCAAGTGAAAGCAAAATATCTTCAGATTCTTCTTCATCGAGTTCAATATCTTGGTTACGGGTGACACGAAACGTGTAGTGCTCTTCAATAATCATACCGGGGAAAAGTTCCTGAAGATTTATTGCGATGAGTTCTTCAATGGAGATGAACCTAGTAGAGCGAGCTTTAGCCGTTGCGATAAATCTTGGGAGAATCTCTGGGACTTTAACGCGGGCAAAAAACTCCTCATGAGTTTCAGGATTCTTGACGATTACTGCAAGGTTGAGAGATAAACCGGAAATGTATGGGAATGGATGAGAAGGATCGACGGCAAGCGGAGTCAGAACTGGAAATATGCGGTCTTGAAATAATTTGCTGACATAGCTGCGTTCAGCCTCGTCAAGGTCACCCCAATGAAGAAACTCAATGCCATGGACTTTAAGTTTTGGAATAATGTCGCCGTGCAAAGTTTGGGACTGGCGTTCAACTAATTTTTTTGTCCTTAAGGAAATCTCATTCATCAAATCTTGTGGTACAAATCCTGCCACGTTAAGAGCAGTAATTTCATTTTCAATCTTGCTCATGAGGGTCGCTACCCGAACCATGAAAAACTCATCGAGGTTTGAGGAAAAAATCGCGAGAAAACGTAACCGTTCGAGCAAGGGAAGCGTGGAATCTTCGGCAAGTTCTAGAACCCGCTGATCGAAAGATAGCCAACTGAGTTCGCGGTCAGTTACATTCTCGAACTTCATATTTATATTCTCCAGTTCATTGGTGAACTATGAGTGTCTATAGTATGGCTAAACGGTAAACCCCCGCACTTTCCTGGAAAATATGCCCAATATTGAGCACATTAATGACAGTAAATCTCTACCTCAATCTAAATGAGTCAAGGGCCAATGAATCGCAATTGGATACTTGCAACTTCTACCGTCACCTGAGGATTTGCCTCGGGCACGACGCCACATCCATGGCAAAGCAAATGAAATAAACCAAAGAGTAGTAACTATGGCTTTAAAAATTTTGGGCTGTGGATTTGCAAGTGGTAATGGTTGGCGCCAACTTGAATCAAAGGGTAGATCAATTAACTCGAGAACGGCTTGTGCTACTCGCTCATGGCCAACAGCATTTAAATGCAGACGATCAAAAGCTAAGAACCTGCGATCGCTGAAAGCAGGCTCTTCATTTGCATCAGCAATTACCGCACCAACTTCTAATCCAATAGCTCTGACATTACGATTGAATTCACTAAATCTTTGCTCCCACATCTTGGCAGAACGTCCGGTGTTTCCGGTTCGCTCTAAAACTGTGAACAATAATAATGTCGCACCTGATGCAGCCAATCGTCGCACAGCTTTGGCGTAAAGGGGAAGCGCGAGTTCGGCCTTATATCCTGGACGAATTACATCATTTGCTCCAGCATGAAAAGAGACCAAAGTCTGCGGACCGTTAACTTGAGCAATAGCTGCATCAACTTGATCATCTAATACTTGACGGAGCAATTTTCCACGGATCGCCAAGTTTGCATACGTGAAATCTGGATTATGAACCGCCATCACATCGGCAACTCGATCGGCCCAACCCCGGTAATTGCCGTATTTTTTCTCATCGCACATTCCCTCGGTGTATGAGTCTCCTATTGCTATGAATCTAGTAAAAATCATTGAATTAACTCTTTCGACGTGCCTGATCCACAAAGAAAAGCGCTATCGCTGTTGCAACGCTGGCGTTGAGTGACTCGGTAGTGGCACTAATTGGGATTGAAATTACAAGGTCGCATTTTTCACGTGTTAAACGCGCTAAACCTTTTCCTTCACTGCCAACCACAATCATTATTGCTTCGGTAGCAACTTTCATTGTGCTAATTAAATCTTCGGATTCACCATCTAGACCAACAACAAATAGTCCTTCTTTCTTGGCGGCATCGATTGTGCGTGCAAGATTTGTAACTTGTGCAATTGGTAAACGTGCCGCTGCGCCAGCTGAAGATTTCCAAGCAGACGCTGTCATAGACGCAGCGCGTCGCTCGGTCATAATCACTCCCGCTGCGCCAAATGCTGCAGCGCTTCGAATGATTGCTCCGAGATTTCGAGGATCTGTTACACCATCAAGTGCAACAATTAGAGCTGGATATTTTGCTCGCTGCATAATCTCTTCAAAACTTGAGTATTGAAATGGCTTAATTGCCAGAATTATTCCCTGACTGTTAGGAGAAATTCCTTCTACCTCTGCACGGTGAGCTTCTCGAATAGGTAAACCTAAGTGAAGCGCAAGTTTTAGTGATTCGGCTACGCGATCATCTACTTCAATGCTGCGTGCAACTAATAATTCAGTTGCTGGAACACTCTCACGCAGAGCTTCAAGAACTGCATTTCGTCCAGCAACAATTTCACCTCTTGGGCGATCTCCTCGTGGCGCACGTGTAGGTCTAATCTCTTTTCCATCGCTGCGAGTACTTGTAGTTTTACTTGCACTCTTTTTTGCAACAGCTTTCTTGCGTTTTGCTGCTGCGTGATAAGGGCGATCTTCGGCTTTTGGAGTCGGTCCTTTTCCAGTCAAGCGCTTTTTATTTTTCCCACCAGTGCCTGTAGATGGCCCCTTTTTCGAAGCGCGGATAGCGCCCTTACGGGATGAATTTCCGGCCATCGTTAACTCTTTTCCATTATCGACCAACGTGGCCCTTGTGCAGTGTCCTCAATTGTAATTCCTAAAGCGAGCAACCCATCACGGATAGCATCTGAAGCGGCAAAATCCTTACGGTCGCGGGCAGATGCTCGCTCTTTCAGCATGAGCTGAACAACGCCATCCATGGCATCGCTTAAATCACTACTAGAACTCGTTGTGAAGTTTGAGTCAAATGGATCGCAGCCTAAAATGCCTAAAGCACCACGGATTTCGCTGGCATTTTTAGAAACCACACCAAGATCACCATCTGTAATTCCTTGATTTCCAGCGCGCAGATTCTCCGAAATCGATGCTAAACCTGTTGGAACAGCAAGATCATCGTTCATTGCATCGCTAAATGCTTTACTCATGAGCGGCACTGGCACTGTTCCGACAACTTCGGTTGCTCGTTTTAAGAAAGCTTCAATCCGGCGAAAAGCCACTACTGATTCATCGAGAGCAGATTCCGAGTACTCAAGCATCGAGCGGTAGTGGGCACTCACTAAATACCATCGAAGTTCGATTCCACGCACGCGTTGCAAAATAACTTCTACAAGTAGGGAATTTCCAAGAGATTTACTCATCTTCTCACCCGATTGTGTGACCCAAGCATTATGTAACCAGCGCTTTGCAAATCCATAACCTGCAGCCTCTGATTGTGCAATCTCATTTTCATGATGCGGAAAAATTAAATCTAAACCGCCACCATGGATGTCAAAACTTTCGCCCAAATATGCATAAGCCATCGCTGAGCACTCTAAGTGCCAACCAGGTCGCCCTGCTCCCCATGGAGTTGGCCATGATGGTTCACCCAATTTTGCTGCTTTCCATAGCGCAAAATCTCTTGGATCGCGCTTCATTGAAATCGACATTTCAACATCTGCAGCAGGCATCAAATCATCAATGCGCTGGCCAGACAAAGTTAAATATCGTTTTAAGTTTCGAACCTCTAAATAAACATCTCCGTTACCGGGTGCATAAGCAGATCCATTATCAATCAATATCTGCATGAGTTCAATCATCTGAGTTATGTGACCGGTAGCTCGTGGCTCATAAGTGGGTGGCAATACATTTAGGGCTGCAAATGCTGCTGTGAACTCACGTTCGTATTTCATAGCATGTGCCCACCATGGAACCTGCTCTTGTGCGGCTTTTTGTAAAATTTTGTCATCAATATCAGTCACGTTGCGAATAAAAACTACTGCAAATCCACTATGGATAAGCCAGCGGCGCAATACATCGAAATTAACGGCACTTCGAATGTGACCAATGTGTGGAGAAGCTTGAACGGTTGCACCGCAAACGTAAATTGATACCTCACCGCTTTTTATTGGAGTAAAAACTCCAACTTCTCGCGTTGAGGTGTCGTATAAATTCAGTGCTGACATTGTTTAATTCTACTGCTTGAAAACAAGGGCGGACGCAATTGCAGCAACTCCCTTACCCTCACCAGTTAAGCCCAAACCATCAGTTGTTGTGGCTGATAATGAAACAGTGGCACCGCTGAGCGCGCGCGAAAGTGCAGAGATAGCTTCAGTGCGACGCGTTGCAATCTTTGGGCGATTGCCAATTATCTGCACAGTGATATTTGAAATTGAGTAGCCACTTTTCGTGATTATTGAGAACGTCTCTTCAAGCAATTGTGCACCGGACGCACCTGCATATTCAGGTCGATCGGTACCAAAATTACTTCCAAGATCGCCCAGTTGAGTAGCGGCAAGTAATGCGTCACAGATTGCATGGGCTGCAACATCACCATCTGAATGTCCGTCGACTCCGACTTCATCAGGCCATAACAAGCCTGCCAGCCAGAGTGGGCGACCTACACCGTAGGCATGTGAGTCAGTTCCAACTCCAGTTCTAAAACTGGAATTAAAACCAAGGAAAGAGAGTGCCGTGTTCAGATCTGATGGATTTGTAATTTTTAATGCTCTGTCTTCACCTGCAATTATTTTTACTCGGCCACCCATTGCTTCGATAAGTGCACCATCATCAGTTGCTTCTGCTTGCGTTGCATGCGCTTGGTTGAGAATTCTTCTGTTGAAACCTTGTGGGGTCTGAATTCCTACGAGTGAACTTCGATTAGGTGTGGATTCAACATAACCATCGCTTCCAATTACTTTTATCGTATCGACAACAGCAATTGCTGGAACTACTGCATCTTCACCAGCAATTAATTCAGCCAGAACGCGTTGCGCTAGCTCGCTACTAGCTAAAGCCCGTGCTGCATCATGAATCAAAATATAATCACCGGTCGAAACTGCCAAAGCGTTTCGAACACTTGCTGATCTCGTAGCTCCACCTGTTACAACTGTAATTTCGTTGCCAACGAGTTCACGCATTCGGTCTTCAGAACCCTTTGGCGCAGAGATGACTATCTGATCTACAACTGGTGCAAGAGATGCAACGGCATACTCAATGAGGGTTCGATCACCGAGTTGGATAAACGCCTTTGGAAAACCTGCACCGAATCTCTCGCCGCTGCCAGCGGCGGCAATGATGCCGGTAACAGACATGAAATTTACGAAGCAAGAACCTCGTCAAGGATCGTTGCAGCCTGTTCTTCATCAGTACGCTCAGCAAGAGCTAACTCTGAAATCAGGATCTGCTTCGCCTTGGCGAGCATACGCTTTTCACCAGCTGATAAACCACGGTCTAAGTCACGACGATATAAATCACGAACAACCTCAGCAACCTTGATAACATCTCCTGAAGCTAACTTCTCGAGATTTGCCTTATAACGACGAGACCAGTTTGTTGGCTCCTCTGTATATGGCTGACGCAAGACATTAAATACCCGATCAAGCCCGGCAGAGTCAACAACATCACGCACCCCTACAAGATCCACATTCTCTGCAGGAACTCGAACTGTGAGATCTCCTTGAGCAATTTTCAACACTAAATAGGTCTTTTCTTCGCCTTTAATCACGCGCATCTCAATTGCTTCAATGAGAGCTGCTCCGTGATGGGGATAAACAACGGTTTCGCCGACCTTAAATGACATGTGTTGCCCTTCGCTAGAGGGCAATTGTACCAGCGATTTTGCAACGAGTCACCTTGCGCTTTAACGCACAAAACTAGCGTATTTTACTAGTTATTTCATGTGAGAGAATATCACCCATGCGACGCACAGGTATTTCGGTTTTATCATTAATGCTTGCGCTTTCACTAACTGCATGTGGAGCTGGCTTTAACGCTTCTACTCGCCAAGTCAAACAAGTTTCAGATGGCGTTGAAGGTACTATCTCAACTAGTGACAATCTCATTAAGGCAGTCAATATTCTTGTGGTTGAGACCACCGATGGTGCAGGTGTTTTGGTGGGGACTGTCGTAAATTCTCGCCCAACGGAAGATGCGCTGCTCGGAGTTGCAATTAATGGTGTTGTTGCAACAGTTTCAGGTAATACCTCACTTGTTCAGAATGCTCCGATTACTTTTGAAGGTGATTCTGCAAATGCTAAAGCTGCAGTACCAGCGCTTAACACAAAAGCTGGCGCACATGTCCTCGTAACAATGTTTTTTGCGCGTGCTGGTGAGTTATCAGTTTTGGCGCTAGTACACGCACAAAGTGAAAGGTACGCAGGAGTTACGGCTTAGAAGAACTCTTTCCCTGATTTGCAACGGCAGCAATTGCATCTTTCGCTGCTTCAGGGTCTAAATACTCTCCACCTTTAACTACTGGAGTTAAATCGGCATTGAGCTTGTAGTACAACGGAATTCCAGTTGGAATATTTAATCCAGCGATATCACCATCACTAATCCCATCGAGATGTTTGACTAGTGCGCGAAGAGAATTTCCATGTGCCGTTACTAAAACTCGCTCACCTTTTTTCAAATCAGGAACTATAGATTCATGCCAATATGGAAGCATGCGATCGATGACATCCTTAAGGCATTCAGTCTTGGGTGCAACAATGTCGGCGTATCGAGGATCTTTGCTCTGAGAGAACTCATCGCTGTCATCAATTGGTGGTGGTGGAACGTCGAATGAACGACGCCATAATTGAAACTGCTCGTCACCATACTCGGCAAGCGTCTGAGCCTTATCTTTGCCCTGCAATGCCCCGTAGTGGCGCTCATTAAGTCGCCAAGTGCGCTGAACTGGAATCCAGTGTCGATCGCATGCATCTAAAGCTAACTGCGACGTGTGAATTGCTCGGCGCAGCAAAGACGTATGCAGAAGATCTGGAAGTAGCCCACGCTCTGCCAATAGTGCTCCTCCGCGACGTGCTTCGGCCTCGCCTTTATCGGACAATCTGACATCCACCCAGCCAGTGAAAAGGTTTTTGGCATTCCACTCTGATTCGCCGTGGCGCAAAAGGATTAATTCAAAGTTGCTCATGCACTCATCCTAAACCAAATGTTTGAAAGCATCTAAATTCTTGAGTGACTCGCCTCGAGATACTCGCCATGCCCATTCCCTACGAATGGCATTAGCAAAGCCGATTTCAAGTAGCGGATTAAAAGATGAATCTGAAGCCTGCAGTACAGCCCCCACTAAACGATCAATTTCGCGGTCAGTCACTGCCGATATTGGCAAGCGTCCAACCAAGAAAATATCATGAAGCTCATTAATAGCAAATGCAATGCCATACAAAGTCGCATTCTTACCCATGCACCAAGCATGCACACCTGCTTCATTGTCATCAGGCTTGCGAATAACAAATGCGTTAATACTTAGGGAGTGGTCACCAACAATTAGTGCACAGTGTGTTTGTAATTTTTTCTCTCCAGGTAAAGTTATTAAAAATGTATTTACATCTTTTTTCTCATATTCTAAATCATGAGATTCTAGAAACTCTTCAATGGTAATTCTTGGGTCAATCGTGGGCATCACTGCCCCGCTATTTTTGCGGCAGCTTTATTTTCAGTAATTACTTGATCATAAATATCTAAAGTACCTCGTGAAGTTGCATCCCATCCGAAATGAGATGCGTGCTCAATCGCGCCCATTGAAAGCAGTACACGGCGTTGTGGTTCTTGCAATAATCGAGCGATAACTGAAGACCACGCCTTTGAATCATGACCGTCCACTAAAACTCCAGATATTCCATCGGCTATCGCAGTTCGTAAGCCACCAACGGCAGTGGCAATTACTGGCGTACCGCAGGCTTGGGCTTCGAGCGCAACTAAACCAAAACTTTCAGAGTAACTAGGAACACAAACTAGATCTGCAGCGCGATACCACTGTGCTAAGTCTTTTCTTGGCACTGGAGGCGCGAATGTAACAACATCGTCGATCCCCAACCAACCAACTAACTCTTTAAGTCTTTCAACTTCCTCAGTATTAGCACCGGATGCACCGCCAATAATGTTGACGATTAACTTTGGTCGCATTTGTGGTGAGTGTTTTACGAGCTCTGATGTTGCACGAATTAAAACTTCAGGACCTTTATGGGGTTGAATTCGTCCAACGAAAGTAATGATCAGTGCATCTTCGGGAGCGCCAAATTGTACACGGGCAGCTTTGCGACCTTGGCCCGGTGTAAAGGTATAGAGATCAACACCTGGGTTCACAACATGAACAGTGTCAGGGCATGCGTCATAGAGGGAAACTAAGCTGGCTGCTTCGGCATCTGTATTCGCAATCAGTGCTTGTGCGGCCGCAACAACCTGCGTTTCACCCTGTACTCGGATCATTGGCTCAGGAACTTCGCCTTCAGCTAAGTTTAAATTTTTCACTCTAGCCATAGTGTGCATAGTATGTATGAGGGGAATATTTAATTGAGCCGCTGCCGGCATAGCAACTTTTCCTGAAATCCAATAATGCGAATGAATGGCATCATAATTTTCATCTTTAATTATTCTATAAAACTCTTTTGATAAACCAAGTATATGTGAAGGTAATTGTTCTTTTGTTAGATGGCCATGACCACAATCAAAGTATCTAACACGGACACCTTTTGAGATTTCAATTATGTCTGGTGATGCACTCTCGGTACGGCGCGTGAAGATATCGACTTCAACACCCATAGCAGCCATGCGCTGTGCAGATTCAAGAACATAAATATTCATTCCGCCGGCATCACCGATTCCTGGTTGATCCAATGGTGATGTATGAACCATTAGGGTTGCAATGCGGCCGTTCATTCCTTAAGGGTACGACTTGTTAGAAGGTTGCGCGAATGGAGCCAACAATTTGATTGCCACCATAGGTTTTTTCTGATTCATCATTGGTATCTATTCCAAGCAGTTTTAAGCCTGCTACGGTTAAAGTCAATCGCGGGCGAACCCCACCATCATTGACTTTATAGGCAAAAGTTCGGCCATCAGGTACCGATGCAACGATGATGGACTCTGCCCCACTTTTCATAAATAAACCTGGGAATTTTTTCATAAAAATAGTTGACATACGATCAGGACCTGCAACCATTTCTGGAAAATCTCTGCACGCTTGAACAACTTTTTGATGCACCGGATCGGTTGAAATCGTCAGTGATCTGATTGCACGAGCTAGCCCAATCAAAGAAATTAAGAAAAGTGGAGCCCCACAACCATCAATTGCTGTATGAGAGATTTTTTCACCAGAGAGGTTTTCAAGTTCGGATTTAAAAGCTAACTGCAATGGATGTTCTGCATCTAGATAATTGCTGGTTGGCCACCCATTTGCTGCACACGCCATAAGCATTCCGGCGTGCTTTCCACTGCAGTTCATTGCAAGTCGAGTGGCTTCAGATGTCGCCAGCGCTGCAACTTCATCAAGTGGCTTTCCTTTAACGTTTTGTAGTGAATCTTCACTAAGTCCAGCTAAAGCTAAAATCTCTAAAGCACCATTTTGATGCATCGAAAGACCTGAATGAGATGCACACGTAAGTGCCAATAATCGTGGCTCGAGTGGTGAACCATTTCGTACCATTGCTGCTGCCAAAATAGCTTTATATGAAGAACGTGGATAAATCAGTTGGCTAGGGTCACCTTTGCTTAAAAGTATTGAGCCATCAGAATCTAGCGCTACAAAGTGGCCAGCGTTTTGTGATTCAACGACATCGTTTCTAATCAATTCGGCAAGAACTTCACCAATATTTAATGAAATCAATTATTCGCTCTGGCGTTCAAGAGATGACCAAATATGAGCTTGCAGTTCCTGCCCTTCGGCCGCCATGTCATAAGCAAAGAAAAGTTCTCCGGCTACAAGCCCGTATAAACGAACACCTGCTGTAACAATTTTCGCACTTGGTGCTGAATAACCTTGATCTAAAACTAATTGAATCTTTGGACCATCAAAAGTGCCAACCCAACCTTCTGAAATCCCGGTGTTGTGCGACATGACAACCTCTAAAACATTATTTGGTTTAGCGCGCCAGAATCCAGTTTCAGATCCACCGGGCCGCACAATTTCACCCTCAGCATCTAAAATCCAGGACCGAGAGTAGTAATTCAAAAACGGGCGTCCATCGTGATTGAAGACAACTTCTTGTGCGAACTCAAAAGGTTCAATATTTGGATACTCGCCGCGACCCTTACCTCGCCAAGTGCCCACTAACCACGCTAAGGGATTTAAGTCAGCATGTAAACCTTCAGGAATTGTAAAAACCATTATGGGCGTCCTCTAAATTTTGGTGAGCGTCTGGCTTGGGACTGTCGTCCACGGAAAGCATAAAAAATGAGCGCAATACCTAAAGCAATGGCGGTAAGACCAAGCACTGCTGAGATGAAGAGCTCCATGTTCTAACTCTATCCTGCTTATACAACCCAATCACTGCTACTTGGCCGATACCTCTTTATACTCCTCGCATGAATGAAGACTCGCTCCGCGCCGAGATAATCGATACCGGTAATCCTAAAATGAGATCTGCTCGAATCACCATCGCGGCGAAACCCTCTTTAATATTTTCGATTCTGAATAATCCTAAACGGCATAAAGAAATTGATGGCAGTGGGACAATTACTGGAAATAGAAGCGGCCCAGATGAGCTAACTCTCGGTTCAAAATTCGGTATGGAAATGCATTTTGGCATCGACTATCGAATTCTCAACACAGTGGTTGAATATAAAAAAGATGAACTGATTGCTTGGCGACATCTAGGTAGATGGAGATGGCGATACGAATTAGTGGATTGTGGAAACGGTTCAACACAAGTCACAGAAACTTTTGATGCGTCATGTGCGCCAAGGATTGCGCAGATTTGGCTCTACTTCCGCAAGGCTTATCCTTGGACTCAGATTGCCGTAGCGAAGACTTTAGTGCGACTAAAAGCAGTCGCTGAAGCACAATAATTTTGCTTTCACTTATTTTCTAACTCACACAATTATTTGCTGTGAAGCTGGTACACCTTCGACAGTAAGTACCGCTTCCGCTGCTGTATTTCGTTTGATAATTGCAAGGGCGATTGTGCCAAGTTCATGATGGCGCGCAACGGTGCCAATAAAGCCAACTACTACTCCGTCGTTTTCAACTGGGCTTCCTTTAGCTGGAAACGCGGCATCGCTGCCATCTAAATGCAACATCACCAAGCGCCGTGGTGGATTGCCTAAGTTAAATACCTTTGCGACGGTTTCTTGCCCTCGGTAACAACCTTTATTCATATGTACTGCGCCATTTAAAACGCCAATCTCATTTGGAATAGATTTATGATCAGTTTCAAACCCAATTCGGGGACGTCCCGATGCAACGCGTTCAGCATCTAATGCCCAAGTTCCTACTTGTGTTGCCACAGCATTAAAAGTCTCACTCATTTGAGTAAGTTCTTCGCGGGGAACAAGAGAAAAAGGCCCACCAATTTCAGTGGCATTTCCAGGTGCACGCATTACTGCAAATTCTGAAGTTGCATCTCTTACATCAACGCGCAGCATGAACTTCATCTTGGTCAAATAAGTAATAAGGGCTTCTGTATATCCAGGATCTATAACCAACCAAGTAGTTGTGCCATCATCAACTAAGTTGAATTGATACTCGATATGTCCCTTTGGATCCAAAATTAGCGCGGGCTTCCAAATTCCGACGCTTAAATCATTGAGAAACTGTGTTGTTAAATCATGTAACCACTTCAAACGATCTTCGCCGCTCACCGCAACAATATTTAGATGCGATAGGTCGGCCCATGCAGTACCGGCTTCTAATGCACGTTGTTCTTTAACGGGCTCTCCAAAGTGCCAAATTGCACCTTTATCTACCCCATCTTCAACAACGACAGCACTCATTGGCACGCTGTACAGGTTCCATAAACTGCAAAGTGTGTTACATCAGTTTTAAAGCCATAGTCATCAGCCAGAGAGTTAACAAAGTTTGCTGCGACATCAATCGGTGCATCTCCAATTGATCCGCATTTGCCACACACTAAGTGCAGATGAGTTAGCTCTTCTGCTGCATGATACGTAGCACCGCCATGACCGAGATGTGTGTGCAGAACCAAGCCAACATTTTCTAGAGTTTCAAGGTTGCGATAAACCGTAGAGAGGTTAATACCGGGATGGGAAAGGCGAACTTTCTCGGCAATTTCTTCAGGAGTTGAGTGCCCTAGCTCTCGAACTGCTGAAAGAACGAGCTCACGTTGAGGGGTCAGGCGCAATCCCTTTTCGTGGAGTTCGTGTTTGTTAGCCATGTGAGAACCTTACGCGAAGAATGATCAAATATAGTTCGCAGCCTAAGCAGAAGCTAAAAGCTGCGTTCAAAAAGGCGGCGGCAAGGGCAAAACTAATTGCAACTGTGAAGAGCGGGGCGATACCTGTGATGGAGCCAGCTATTGCTGCAAGGGCAAAAAGTAGTCCGATGCTCTGAGCAAACTTTGGCGGGCGAACATCTTCGAGTATGACCTTTCCATTGAGGCGAGGCTTAATAAACTTCTTAAAAATTACAGCGTACGGTGTGAACTGTGGACCCTTGGTCGCTCCGATAGCAAAGATAATCGCTTGGACAATAACAATCCATATTTGTGAAGTTACCAGTGCCGAAGCTAGAACAATCGTCGTTAATCCCGCCGAAAAACGTGGACCTCTTGAATCTATTGAAACAGAATTAGTCTTCTGCTCTAAAATATTTGACATTGAATTTTCCTTTGTTAGTTAAATGAATAATTGTTTTTTGAGTAACAATTACATTCGACATAACGAGCTAGCAAGGCGACCAAAATCAATCACTCGGCGCTTAGTAAAATTGCTTGCTAAAGACATATGCAGATAATAAACATTGATGCAGATTAGTGCGAGTTGCGAACTATTCGCGAATAACCGATAAGGCATTGATAACTTGCTGGCGTTTCGGTGCACCCACAGCTCGACCCACTTCATGGCCCTTTGAATCAAGGATTAAAGTTGTTGGCGTGCTTAGAATATTTAGGTACCTAACGAGCTCGAGCTCAGATTCAGCATCGATTTCAACATGGGCAACATCATTCATGCTGGAGACAATATTTTCTAGCAAGGTCCGGGTTGCCCGACATGGTGTACAGAATGCCGAAGAGAATTGCAGCAGGGTTGCTCTAGATCCCAGAGGTGCGCCAATCATAGATTCAGAAATCGAGCTCTTCCTTATTGTGGCTTTAATTTTGCCTCGTGAACGCCGATACCAAACACCATAGGCGCAGGAGAGTCCCAGCACAATCGCGAGTGGAAGCAATGATTTCACGGGGGTAGTCTGTACCAATGGCCAGAGTGTTGCTACTTACAAACACATCGTTGGCGAGCGCTGAAGTTCTTCCCGCACTCGGTTTGCTTGCGCATAACGTTCGCATTTTGCCTGCAGAAGCAAGTGTCCTCATCGATGTACCTGATGTTGATGTCATTCTTGTGGACGCCCGTAGAGATTTGCCCGCAGCTAAGTCACTTACTCGACTATTAACTACAACTGGTCTTGGCTGTCCAATCATCGTTATTGCTACCGAAGGTGGCTTATCAGCAGTTAGCGCCGACTGGGGAATTGATGACGTCATGCTCGATACATCGGGGCCTGCCGAAGTTGATGCACGAATTCGCATCACTGTTGGAAAACACAGTGCAGCATTGGCACAAAGTGACCCACATTCAGGAGAGATCCGAACAGGTGACGTTGTTATTGATGAATCGAGTTATACCGCGAGGTTAAAAGGAAATGTTCTAGATTTAACTTTTAAAGAGTTTGAACTTCTTAAATATTTAGCCCAGCACCCAGGAAGAGTTTTTACCCGCGCCCAGTTATTGCAAGAAATTTGGGGTTATGACTATTTTGGTGGAACTCGCACAGTGGATGTTCACATTCGACGCCTTCGCTCAAAGCTCGGACCTGAGTTTGAAGCGATAATCGGAACCGTGCGCAATGTTGGCTACCGTTTCACAATGCCAAGTGGTAACAAAGAGAGCTCAATAAACGAACGCGTCTAATTATGCGCCATATTTTAAAGATACATCGTTCACTTCAAGGCCAGATTCCAGATACAAATCATGGTTTTACTGTTGAAAACTTTGATCCTGCTCGACATAAACAAGCTTGGCTAGATCTCAATAACAAGATATTTATTAATCACCCCGATCAAGGAAATTGGGTGATGCAGGATTTAGAAAACAGGATGGCTGAGCCTTGGTTTGATTCCACTGGATTTTTTCTAGCCGTTAAAAACAAAGAGTTGGTGGGTACTTGCTGGACCAAAATACATCACGGCCTGGTCAATCAAGCGCCAGTTGGAGAGTTATATGTTGTTGGGGTGGACCCTGACTTCATGGGACATGGAATTGGTCGCGCTGTTTCTATTGCCGCAATCAACTATCTGTATGACAAAGGCATACGAGATGCGATGTTGTATGTCGATGCCGATAATGCAAAAGGTCTACGCCTCTATGAAGCCTTAGGTTTTAGCTAAGTATCTCTTTCAAGCCAGTAATTAATCGATCGACATCATCATGAGTGGAATACGGCGCTAGTCCAGCACGTAATGCGCCTGCATCATCCAGCCCAAGTTTTCGGGAGACTTCAAGTGCATAGAAATTATGGGCGGGTAGATTTACTTTCTTACTAGCCATTGCTTTGTAAATTTCAGAACTATCACGGCCAGCAAAAGAGAAGTAAATAGTTGGCGTACGGTGCGCTGCATGGCCGTACATTGTTACACCTGGCAAGGCCTTGATTGCGCTCTCCATATATACCAATAATTCATCTTCATATTTTTCCAAAGCATGCATCGAGTTAACAATTTTTTCACGCCGATTTGAACCGGTTCCAGGTGCCATATCAGCTATAAAGTTAACTGCTGCAATACATCCCGCCATTAATTCATAAGGCAGCGTTCCAAACTCGAACTTTTCAGGAACATTGCTAGTGGAAGGTAATAGTTTATCGTTGTTCAGTGTGTTCAAAAGTGCAGGTGATGCTGCTAGCGCTGCACAGTGTGGTCCCATTAACTTGTAGAATGAAAAGCCAAAAAAATCTGCGCCAATGTCTTTGGCACTAATTGCTGCATGCGGGGTTAAGTGAACACCGTCAACAAAAAATAGAGCACCAATTTTATGCACCGCAATACCAATTGATTTTAAATCAGGTCGTGTTCCGAGAGTATTTCCTGCTCCAGTTATTGCAACAAGCTTGGTTTTATTCGATAACACGGCTTCAACCGCAGCAACGGTTAATTCAGATGTGTCAATATCAAATTCAGCCCAACGGACCGTCGCGCCGACGGCTTCAGCTGCTTGAATCCAGGGGCGAATATTTGAATCGTGATCTAAGCGTGAAACAACAATCTCATCTCCTGGCCCCCAGTTTTTGGCCAAAGTCCGTGAAAAGTCATAGCTCAACTGTGTCCACGAGCGGCCATAGACAACACCGGCAGGGTCAACATCAATTAAATCACCGACAGCTTTTCGAAACTCTAAAACTATCTCTTCGGCGTTTTTTTCAGATTCGGTATTTACATTTCGATTAGAAATCGGCTTTGTAATAGCTTCAGCGATTGCTGCACCAACAACATCAGGAACCTGACTGCCACCGGGACCATCGAAGTAGGCAATACCAGTATCTAAGGATGGAAAATGGGAACGAATTGTGTTGACGTCATAGCTCATAGTCTGCAGGCTATCACGACACGAGTTCAGCGCACATAGTATGAAAAGCCTTTGTATGTGCATCGACATCGGCTGCGGTTGTGTCTGGACACATTAGCGCCATATTATGAAATGGTGTAATTAAGAATCCATCATTAAGCATTCGTAGATGTATGTACTGCTCTAACTCAAAATCTCCTGCATCGTTTGCGTCAGCGCCGGTAATTGGTGCAACTTTGCCAAACATGTATTCACCACGTGCTCCTAAGCGGTTACATGTCCATGGCAGATTGAACTCTTGAATTGCTGCATCTACTCCATCAGACCATCGAGTACCTAAATCAATCATGTGAACAAAGTTTTCTTGTGTGAGTACCTGTGTCAATGTAGCGCGCATGGACGCTAATGAAAGCGCATTGCCCGCTAATGTTCCACCAATGCCACCCGTATCAATAATCTCTAACTCCACCATGCTTTTTATTGATTCTGCTATCGCCTGAGTCATCCCAAAAGTTCCTGTTGGAATTCCGCCGGCAATCGCCTTTCCAATCGTTAAAAAGTCAGGTTTTAAGCCGAGATCAGCGGTCATTCCACCTGGGCCAACAGAAATAGTGTGTGTCTCATCAATGAT
>CAFBLH010000016.1_pt1 | contig 27654 bp, 26 predicted proteins | sample 7268051 | NCBI WGS metagenome assembly CAFBLH01 (sample SAMEA6814031, study PRJEB35770) | freshwater metagenome | biome: Freshwater; feature: Freshwater reservoir; material: water | place: Czech Republic | collected 2016-04-20 | depth 30m m | reverse complement strand
GTGGAGACCAGGGGAATCGAACCCCTAACCCCCGCCTTGCAAAGGCGGTGCTCTACCAATTGAGCTAGGTCCCCGTATTAGAACGGGTGGGCCTAGATGGACTCGAACCATCGACCTCTTCCTTATCAGGGAAGCGCTCTAACCAGGCTGAGCTATAGGCCCGCAGAAAAGATAACTCTTTAATGCAGAAGCGCAAGGTTACCTTGAACTTCCCTAACTCCCAAAATGGCGAGTTAGACCCTACAACAACAGGTGCGAACCATACTAAGTTTTTGGAGAAATCTCATCTTCGCTGTTTTTGGTCACTGATACCAGGGAGACGCCTTCGTCTAGGTTCACTAGGCGCACACCCATGGAGTCGCGGCCTGTTTGCCGAACTTCTGCTGCGGGAGTTCTCATCACTGTTCCTGCTGATGTGATCGCCAAAACCTCATCTTCATCGCGCAGTACAAGGGCGCTTACAAGTGAGCCACGTGAGTTTTCATCAATCTTCGCCGCTTTTATGCCAATCCCGCCGCGGCCTTGAAGTCGATACTCACTGATAGGAGTTTTCTTTCCAAATCCACCGTCGGTGGCGGTAAAAACAAATGAGTGCTCAGCCAGTTCACTATCAATACGCGCCATTGTTAACAGAGAATCATCGGCCCTAAATTTCATTCCAATAACACCACTTGTTGATCGCCCCATTGGTCTTAGTGACTCGTCATCTGCTGTAAATCGAAGTGACATACCTTTGCTTGATACAAGGAGTAGCTCGTCATCATTATTAATTAATGACGCACTAACAACTTCATCACCTGGTTTTAAGGATATTGCGATTAAGCCGCCAGTTCGTGGCGAATCAAATTCAATTAATGGGGTTTTCTTAACAAGGCCTTTTTTGGTTGCTAGAACTAAAAATGGTGAGGTTGCATAATCTTTGAGTGATAAAACTTCAGCTATTTTTTCATCAGATTTAAATGCCATTAGATTGGCAACGTGCTGCCCACGCGCGTCACGTCCCGCATCTGGTAGCTCATGAACCTTCGCGCGGTAAACGCGTCCTTGGTTTGTGAAGAAAAGCAACCAATCGTGAGTTGATGCAACAAAGAAGTGATCAACAACATCATCTTCCTTTAACGCTGCACCTTTTACCCCACGACCACCACGGCGTTGTGAACGATACAAATCGGCCATTGTGCGTTTTGAGTATCCCCCACGCGTAATTGTTACAACAACATCTTGGTCGGGAATTAAATCTTCTGCACTAAAATCACCTTCGCTGGCAACAATTTGAGTGCGGCGATCGTCTCCATATTTCGTTACTAGTTCAATTAGTTCATTTTTTACGATTTCTCGTTGTTTTTCAGTATTAGCCAATATTGCATTAAGTTCAACAATATCTGACATTAAAGCGTCGTATTCATCATTAATTTTTTGGCGTTCCAGTGCGGCGATTCGGCGCAGTTGCATATCTAAAATTGCGTTTGCTTGAATCTCATCAACATCGAGTAGTTTCATTAAGCCAGTGCGGGCTTCTTCGGGTGTTGTTGAAGCCCGGATTAATGCAATGACTGCATCTAAAGCATCTAGTGCTTTTAAGTATCCTTGCAAAATATGTGCACGGCGCTCTTTTTCAGCCAATCTGAATTTTGTACGGCGAACAATAACCTCTACTTGGTGCTCAATGTAGTAACGAATAAATTCATCGAGACGAAGTGTGCGTGGTACACCATCTACCAATGCCAACATGTTGGCGCCAAAAGTGTCTTGTAATTGTGTGTGTTTATAAAGATTGTTTAAAATCACTTTTGGGATTGCGCTATTTTGCAAGACAACAACCAAGCGTTGTCCTAGTCGCTCATTTCCCTCGTCGCGCACATCCGCAATTCCTTTTATTTTGCCGTCTTTAACCAGTTCGGCAATTTTTAGCGCTAAGTTATCTGGGTTAACTTGATACGGTAGCTCACTAATTACTAAACATGTACGTTTGTTAATCTCTTCAACTTGGACCACAGCACGCATAGTGATTGAGCCACGTCCAGTACGGTATGCATCTTCAATCCCACCACGTCCAACTATTAATGCCTTTGTAGGAAAATCGGGGCCTTTAACAATTTTTAAGAGTTCATTAAGCAACTCTTCTTGTTTTAACTCCGGGTGTTCGAGTGTGAATACAACCGCTTCACCAATTTCACGTAGGTTATGAGGAGGAATGTTTGTGGCCATTCCAACCGCAATTCCAGCACTGCCGTTTACAAGTAGGTTAGGAAATCTAGATGGAAGAACTGTTGGCTCTTGTGAGCGTCCGTCGTAGTTAGGGATAAAATTGACCGTATCTTCGTCGATATCTCGCATCATCTCCATTGCGATAGGAGATAAACGAGCTTCTGTATAGCGCATCGCTGCGGCTGGATCATTGCCGGGTGAACCGAAATTTCCATTTCCATCAATTAATAAATATCGCAGTGACCAGTGTTGAGCAAGACGCACTACTGAGTCATAAATCGCTGTGTCACCGTGGGGGTGGTAATTACCCATGACGTCACCGACGATGCGTGACGACTTGTAGTAACCCTTGTCGGGGCGGTACCCGGCGTCATACATCGCATACAAAACCCGGCGATGAACTGGTTTTAATCCATCGCGAACATCTGGAAGTGCGCGACCGACAATAACCGACATCGCATAATCAAGGTACGAGCGCGCCATTTCGACTTGTAGATCAACGGTTTCAATCTTGTCGAATGACTCAAGATTTTTTGGGTTTAAATCATCCATTAGATATCCAAAAACCTTACATCTTTAGCGTTACGTTGAATAAATGCGCGGCGTTTTTCAACATCTTCTCCCATGAGAACTGAGAATAAATCATCAGCCGCAGCAGCATCCTCAAGCATTACTTTTATTAACACACGGTGTTCTGGATCCATGGTTGTATCCCACAACTCTTTAGCTGGCATTTCTCCCAGACCTTTAAATCGTTGGATACCGTCTTCTTTTGGAAGGCGTTTGCCGTTATCTAAACCAATTTGAATCATGCCATCGCGTTCGCGATCACTGAATGCGTATTCCACGGCTTCTTTACCTCCCCATTTTAATTTATAGAGAGGTGGTTGTGCAAAATAAACAAAACCGTTTTCAATCAATGGTCGCATAAATCGAAAGAGTAAAGTTAAAAGTAGTGTTCTAATGTGCTGGCCATCAACATCAGCATCGGCCATTAAAATAATTTTATGGTAGCGGAGTTTCGCAATATCAAAATCGTCGTGAACACCAGTTCCAAGTGCTGTAATTAAAGCCTGTACTTCATTATTTTGAAGCACCCGATCAATGCGGGCCTTTTCAACATTAAGAATCTTTCCACGAATTGGCAGTACCGCTTGATTCCTTGAATCGCGCCCGCCTTTTGTTGATCCACCCGCTGAATCACCTTCAACAATATAGAGCTCACACTTGGCTGGGTCTGTCCATTGGCAGTCTGCCAATTTACCTGGCATTCCTCGGCCTTCGAGTAAACCTTTGCGGTTACGGCTCAAATCACGGGCTTTTCTCGCAGCAACTCGAGCGGCGGCGGCGTCAATACTTTTACGAACAATCTCTTTGCCTTCGGCTGGATTTTGTTCAAACCAGGTTGTTAATTCTTCATTAACAACTTTTTGTGTAAAAGTTTTTGCACTGGTGTTACCTAATTTTGTTTTTGTCTGTCCCTCAAACTGTGGATCAGCTAACTTGATTGAAACAATAGCTGTTAAACCTTCACGTACGTCATCGCCAGTTAATCGATCTTCTTTCTTTCTAATAAATCCTTGCTCTTCGCCAAACTTATTTACAACAGATGTTAGTGCTGTCCGGAAACCTTCTTCATGGGCTCCACCTTCGTGTGTATGAATTGTATTTGCGAAAGTGTAAACAGATTCACTAAAACCCGCATTCCATTGCATAGATACTTCCAAAGAAATTTTATTTTTTGTATCCTCTGCCGCAAAAGAGATGATTGACTTATGTGTCTCTCCCCGGGTCGAGTTAAGGTGCTTAACAAAATCTGATATACCACCTTGATATTGGTAGCGAACCTCTAACTGTTCGCCTTTCTCATCGACATGTCCTGCGCGCAAGTCCGTCAGAGTTAGAATTAATCCTTTATTTAAAAATGCCATTTCGCGTAATCGGGTTGATAAAACCTCAAAAGAAAAATCTGTGGTTTCAAAAATCTCTTTGGATGGCCAAAAGCGAACCGTTGTGCCAGAAACTTTAGAAGCGTCTCCTTTTTTAACAGGTGCCGTCGGAACTCCTAGTTTGTAATCTTGGTACCAGAAATTTCCATCGCGTTGTACAACGACAGATAGATCTGTACTTAATGCGTTTACAACGGAAATTCCAACACCGTGCAAGCCGCCTGAAACTGAATAACCGCTGTCGCCAAATTTTCCTCCGGCGTGCAAAACCGTAAGAACAACCTCAAGTGCGGGTTTGTTTTCGATGGGGTGGATGTCGACGGGAATACCTCGTCCGTTGTCGATTACCTCCACGCCGCCATCTGCCATCAGTGCAATATTGATTTCTGTGCAATACCCAGCCAAAGCTTCATCTACTGAGTTGTCGACTACCTCGTAGACCAAATGATGTAAACCACGCTCACCAGTGGATCCGATGTACATTCCTGGGCGCTTTCGAACCGCCTCTAAACCTTCTAATACCGTGATGGCGCTTGCGTTATAGGAGTTATCTGACATAACACTCCTTTACTTAAAACTTGCCCAAAGGCCCGCTAAGGCTTATTGAGGGGAGATTCCCATTTACAAGCATTTATCCTATCGGGAAACAGAGTGGAGGGATACCCGATAAAAGGGCTCTGTGTGGGTATAGCCGAACGATGGGCGGTATGTTGAGGGTTCCTATTAGCCGTATGTATCTCTGGGTCCACGAGCATTGCGGATACTACGGACCCCTTTCTTCCATGTTGGGCCCGATGGGCCAAAAAAAGCCAACTTTATAACCGTTGCTCCCGAAGGGTTATTTTGAATCGTTTTTAACAACTCTGGTGCCACCAGTCCTAATTGTGTGGCCCAAGCTGTTGAGGATGTTTGAATTGTTAGAACGCCATCAGAGATTGAAATGGGGGTTGTGTGTTGAGCTATCTCTGGTCCAACAATTTGCTGCCATGTAACAAATAAATTTCCCTCTGCAAGACCACTATTCCATTCTCGATCAGCTATTAGGTCGTCAAGGACCCCTCTAATTAATTCAGGATCTCCTGGTTGCCCACTGCGTTGAGTTGGTGCTGGTTTATTTATTTTTCTAATAACACCAGTTTTAAATGTTTTAAAAAGGTCAAGAGCTAAATCTCGCTTTTCCATTAACTCTCCCCTTTCTTTACCAACCCAGGGCTAACATAAAATTTTTGAGTAGAAAGGTTTACTGGGAGGTCACCCTCTACTGCTGTTGTAATAATTGTTTGTTCGGCAAGTTGTGTTGCAGACATTAACTGAAGTCGCCTAGAAGTATCAAGCTCTGCAAAAACATCATCTAAAATTAAAATAGGTTCAGCGCCTTCGCTTTTTAGTAAATTAAATGAACCAATTTTTAACGAGATTGCCATCGACCAAGACTCTCCATGGCTGGCATAACCTTTGGCTGGAAAATCTCCTAGTTGTAGATGTAAATCATCTCTGTGAGGGCCAATCAACGAAACTCCTCTTTCTATCTCTTGATAGGCAACTTCTTCTAAACGTTGATTTAAAACTGAGATATTTTGGTTTGTATTGTTTGTTACGCCAATAGTGCTGCATTTATAGGAAATAGAAGCTGGTTTAATTTCATTGAGGTTCATATAGTTTTTAGATACCCAAGGATTTAAGGTTTCAACAAGGGAAATACGTTCGGCTGTTAATTGGGCTCCAAATTGAATAAGTTGTTCATTCCATGGGATGAGGGCGTTTGAAGGGGCTCGCGTTTTCAGTAAGACGTTTCTTTGTTTAACAACCCTTTCGTAATCCGCTATCAAACCCGCTATACGAGGCGCTCTGGTGATTAATAAGCGGTCCATGAAGTCACGTCTAAGTCCTGGTTCCCCTTTTACAAGATCTAAATCTTCGGGTGAGAAATATATTATTTGGCAAGCCCCTAAAATTTCACGTTGGCTTCGAGTTGGGTTCCCGTTTAATCGCGCTCGATTGACTTTGCTCGAATTAATCTCTAAATCAATCTGTAAAGTTCGATTGTCGCGTTCGATCTCTGCCCGAATAATTGCTTGTTGTTCGCCTAAAGTAATAAGTGGGGTGTTATTTGAGACGCGATGAGATGATAGAAACGAAAGATATATTAAAGATTCGGCAATATTGGTTTTTCCTGATCCGTTGTCGCCAACAAATGTTGTAACCCCAGGAAGAAGCTCTAGCTCTAAAGTGGGATAGGAACGGAAGTTGGTCAAAGCCAACTTGTTTATGCGCATCTGAAAACTTTTTAATTAAGAGGCGTAGCGCATTGGCATTAATAAGTAACGATAATTTTCAACCGACGATCCGTCTTTATCGTTTTTACCCATTAATATTGCTGGTTTGTTTGGACCAGTGAATGAAATTTGAACAAACTTTGTTCCTACCGCGATTAAACCGTCCGCTAAAAAGGTTGGGTTGAAAGCAATCGCAATAGCCTCACCGGTTAATAAAATTTCAATCGCTTCCGTTGCTTGCGCTTCTTCGCCGGCCCCAGCTTCTAATGAAAGCGAGTTGTTATTGAAATCAAGGCGTAATGGGACTGTTTTATCGGTTACCAACGCCACTCGTTTAACAGCATCCAATAATGTTGCAACTTCTATAAGCGCTGTAGTTGTTACTTCCTGCGGGAGGAGGTGTTTAAAAGGCGGGAAAGTTCCATCTAACATTCGTGATGTCATAGTTTTTCCATCACTTGCAAAGCCTGCTAGGCGATCGTTGTTGGTTGTGGGCGCGAATGAGAGTGAGACATTCTTAGTTCCTGTTAAAGATTTAGCTGCATCGGCAATTGTGCGCGCTCGTAAAAGAGCTGTTGTTGAAAAGTTTGGTGTGGATGGTTCCCATTGAATTTCCCTAACAGCAAGTCGGTATCTATCTGTAGCTGCTAACGTGACAGACTCCTCGTTAATTTCGACATGAACTCCGGTTAGTGTTGGTAGGGAATCATCTCGGCCTGCTGCGACTGCAACTTGAGCTACAGCTGCGGCGAAAATTTCACTAGCAATCACCCCTGTTGTATCTGGCAGTTCTGGCAGTTTTGGATACTCATCCACAGATAATGTTGGAAGTGTAAATTTCGCGCTGCCGCTGGTAACTAACACACGGGTTCCATCGAGTGTGAAGGTAATAGGTTTATTAGGTAGTGATCTGGAAATTTCAGCCAATAATCTTCCGGGGACTAAAACAACTCCGGGCTCTTTTACCTCTGCATTAAAATGCGCTTTACTGGCGGTCTCTAAATCAGATGCGGATAAATAGATTTGATCGCTAGTGGCGTTTATAACAATTCCTAAGAGTTCAGTTTTGATTGGTCTAGTGGACAGACTTCTAGACACCCAATTAACACCATCAACTAAAGCTGATTGCTCGACCGTGAATTTCATATCGCTCCCAAATATAGTGAAAAGTTCGTTTTAAATGTAGGTCTAGATATATAAAGGTAGTCGTAGTAGCCAGGGGGTTTTTGTGTGGAGAAACAATAAAAGCCCTGATAAGACCGGAGTGTGAAACTGTATAAAGTGTGGAGGAAGCCGAAAAATCTGGGGATTACATAACTAAACACGTGGCCCCCTTCCCGGTATGCACCCATAAGTAAACCCCCACCCACAAAAAACCTTAGATTATCCACAGTTATCCACAAGTTATCCACATCTGGGGGCAACTAATGGCAAAAGGGATTTTTAGGACATTTTACTTTGCCTGCTGCTTAATTCTATTGGTGAGCTCGGTAACCTGGTTATAGATTGATCTACGCTCAGCCATCAATTGACGGATCTTACGGTCAGCGTGCATGACTGTTGTGTGATCGCGCCCCCCGAATGTTTGCCCAATTTTAGGAAGTGAAAGTTCAGTTAACTCCCGGCACAAATACATAGCAATTTGGCGTGCATTAACTAAAACTCGAGAGCGTGAGGTTCCACATAAATCATCAATAGTAAGGGAGAAATAAACCGCAGTTTGAGCCATAATCGTAGCGCCAGTGATCTCTGGGTTGCCCTCGTTAGGAATCAAATCTTTAAGAACAATCTCAGCCAAAGAGAGATCAACGCTCTGGCGATTTAAAGAGGCAAAAGCAGTAACCCGAATTAATGCTCCTTCTAACTCACGAATATTTGAAGAGATTTTGCTCGCTATGTACTCCAACACATCATCAGGTGCGTTTAATTTATCCTGTGCCGCTTTTTTACGGAGAATAGCGATTCGAGTTTCAAGTTCCGGAGGTTGAATATCAGTAATCAACCCCCATTCAAAACGACTACGAAGTCGATCTTCCAAAGTTGTTAACTGTTTTGGAGGGCGGTCACTAGAAATCACAATCTGTTTATTAGCATTGTATAAAGTGTTAAATGTATGGAAGAACTCTTCCTGCGTCCGCTCTTTATTTTCTAAAAACTGTATGTCATCAACAATCAAAACATCTAGATCGCGATATCTTCTTTGGAATGCCGAAGCCTTATCATCACGAATAGAGTTAATAAAATCATTAGTAAACTCTTCAGAAGAAACATACCGCACACGAACATTCCCGTATAACTCTTTTGCATAAGCCCCAATAGCGTGCAGGAGGTGGGTTTTACCCAACCCTGATTCACCATAAATAAACAATGGGTTATAAGCTTTTGCTGGCGCTTCTGCAACAGCAACGGCAGCGGCATGAGCAAAACGATTCGACGAACCAACAACAAATTTTTCAAATGTGTACCGTGGGTTAAGTTGCGACACCTCAGAAGATTGAACATTCTTAACTTGAGCGTCATTGCGACCCGTACCAACCTTTGGAACTACAAAATCAATTTCAACTTCAGGTTCAGGTGAGTTAAATCCTTCCAAGGTTTCATCGACAGTTACAGCAATATTTGTTTTTTCACCAAGTTCACGAGTTAGCACATCACTAACAGCGCTGCGCAAGCGACTTTCTAAAACATCTTTAGCGAAGAGGTTTGGTGTCGCAACAAGCAAAGTTGTTTGATCGCTGTTATGTAAGAGCCCAAGCGGTTTGGAAAGTTGTAAAAATGCACGATGTTGAGGCGCATCAGATGCAACCTCTTCGATCACTCTGCTCCACAAGGCGCCAAGCTCAATCTCTTTCACATCCATTTTTAACCCTTCTGATATCCACAAAGTTATCCACAGCCTGTGGTCTAAACCTCAGGTTGAGGCCTTTAAAGCCTCTTTTTTCAGGCGAACCTGTGGAGGGAGTCGAAAAGTAGAGCGAAACGGAGAAAAAAGCAACTAGTTATCCACAGTAAATCTCAAACTAAAGCGCCAAAAACTGAGTTTGACCCGCTTATCCCCAGACCTCTACCGTTACACCCTCGCTTCCCCCGTATTTCTAACCGCATTAATTTTCATATTTCTTAGGAGCTCCACATGACAAAACGTACCTTCCAACCAAACACTCGTCGTCGCGCCAAGAAGCATGGCTTCCGCGCACGCATGGCAACTCGTGCCGGCCGCGCAGTTTTAGCGGCTCGCCGTGTTAAAGGTCGCGCTCGACTTTCGGCATAAGGCTCATTAAGAAAGATATGCGTGCTAGCTAAAACCGCACGGCTTACTGAGAGCGGGGATTTTGCCCGCGCTACAAAGAGTGGCATCCGAGGCATCTCGGCCAACTTTGTCGGTTACCTGTATATCAATACAAACCTAATTCATCCTGCGCGCGCAGGTTTGATCATTAGTAAATCTGTTGGTGGATCAGTAGCGCGTCATCGATTAGCGCGCAAGATTCGCCATTGTATTCAAAATAACTACTCAACACTCCCACAAAACTCACTTTTAGTTATTAGGGGATTAAACAAATCTGCTTCCGCTGATTGCACGACTGAAATTTCTGAGTTAGTTGAGAAACTAGTGAAAAAAACCAATGAGCGGGTTAATAAAAAATGAGGGAGTTTATTGTAGCGCCAATCAAGTTTTATAGAAAATGGGTCTCGCCCATGTTTGGTCCAAAATGCAAGTACTACCCTTCATGTTCTAGTTATGCAGTTTCAGCTATTCAAAATTACGGTCTAAAAGGAATTGCAATGAGTGTTTGGCGTTTGGTTCGGTGCAACCCATGGTCACACGGCGGCGTGGATTATGCAGTCAAAGAGAAAGCTGGAGTTTCATAAATGGATAGCATACTAAAACCCTTATATATCGCGGTTTCCTGGGTGATTGTCACAATACATAAAGCTTTATCCCCAATTTTCGGTGCTGATAGTGGAGTGTCTTGGTCACTAGCAATCGTTGGTCTCGTAATTTTAATCCGTGTTATTTTAATTCCACTTTTTGTCAAACAAATTAAAAGTCAACGCGCATTAACAGCACTTCAACCACACATGAAGGAAATTCAAAAGAAGTATAAAGATGATCGCCAAAAACAATCAGAAGAGATGATGAAGCTTTACAAAGAGCACAAAACAAATCCTCTGGCATCATGTTTTCCAATTCTCGCCCAAGCCCCAATCTTTTTCGCTTTATTTACAGTATTGAATGGAATTGGCAAAAATCCTCCAGTAAAACATGGAGTCTTGACACAAGAAGATGTTGTGAGTGCCGCAAATGCTAAATTCTTCGGAGCACCAATTTCGCAAACATTTCTGGGTACCGACATTACGACCGTTAAGGTGGTTACAGTCTTTCTGATTGCTTTAATGTCACTTACTACTTTCACAACACAACGTCAGTTGATGCTTAAAGGTATGCCAAAGATGGATTCAAGTAACAACATGATGTTGCAACAACAAAAGATTATGTTGTATGCATTCCCAGTTATATTCGCAATTTCCGGTGTTAACTTTCCAATCGGAGTATTAATTTATTGGTCCACCACAAATCTTTGGACGTGGGGACAACAGTTCTATGTAATTAAACGTAACCCAACTCCAGGATCACCAGCGTACGAAGAGCTTCAGCGAAAAAACGCTAAAAAAACTGGGTATTCAGAGAGCCCAACAACAGATGTAGAAGAACCTATTGAAGACCTTAAAGGCCAAAGGAAGCAGCCAAAGAAAAAGAAAAAGAAGAACAAATAAATATCGGTCTAATTCGGACAAATCATACTAATAACTATTAATTTACCCCAAAATCGACAGGGAGAGCGAATATGGCAAAAACAAAGGCAAAGACCACAGAAGAGGCAGTATTAGAGCCAACAGAGGCAGTATTAGTGGAGGCCGACGGTAGTAAGCCCGTTAAAGGCGCTGCCCGCCTAGAGGAAGAGGGCGACATCGCCGCTGATTACCTAGAAGCACTCCTAGATATCGCCGATCTTGATGGTGATATCGACATCGATGTTGAGAATGACCGTGCATCCCTCGCAATTGTTGGAGGCAAGCTCAGCCACCTTGTCGGCAGCGACGGTGAGGTTTTAGATGCAATCCAAGAGCTCACCCGTTTAGCGGTCCAAACATCAACCGGTGACCGCTCTCGGTTGATGCTTGATATAGACAACTTTAGGTCAAATAAAAAAACAGAGCTGAAAAAGTTAGCTAATGAAATGGCTGAAGAGGCGAAATCAACTGGTAAATCTATCAAACTAGCGCCAATGAACGCTTTCGAGCGCAAGATTATCCACGACACAATCCAGGAGTTGGGCCTGACTAGCGAGTCTGATGGAGAAGATCCAAACCGCTACGTCGTGATCTACAGCGCCTAGGTGCATGTTTCACGTGAAACCCTGATCGAACGGTACTTTCCAGATACCGCTCGGATACAAAGCTATGCCGAGTTATTGGCAGGGCCAGGGATAGAGCGTGGGCTCATTGGACCCAGAGAGGCTGAACGGATCTGGGAACGCCATATTTTTAACTGCCTACCCGTAACTCAACTACTTAAAGAGGGGTCGATTGTCTTTGATGTGGGGTCAGGGGCTGGCTTGCCAGGAATTATCATCGCTCTAGCTCGACCAGATCTTCGCGTGACCTTAATTGAACCCTTGGAGCGCAGAGTGGATTTTCTAAAAGAGGCTGTCACTGGCTTGGATATTGAGGTTATCAGGGGGCAGGCCCAAGATCACAGAGCAACTGCCCATTATGTGACTGCCCGGGCAGTTGCACCTTTAGAGAAGTTGAAAAAGATGACGTGGCACCTTCTTAAAACGGGAGGTTCTTTGATGGCAATTAAAGGTAAATCCGCTGAAGATGAGATGAAAACTGTAGCTAAATCAATACTCCATGAGATTGAACTAGAAGGAATTGAGCCTGGCCGCATCGTAGAAGTGCGCAAAGGTGCTTAACTAAGCCCCATGGATGATTCACGTGAAACAAAACCAGTTGTTGGTGTTCGTCGCCTGAAAGAGGTGATGGAAAAACCAGCGTCCATTCGCGTTATTACTGTAGCCAACCAAAAAGGTGGGGTTGGAAAGACCACAACTACCGTTAATTTAGCTGCAGCCTTATCTATGGGGGGGTTAAAAGTCGTTGTAATCGACCTAGACCCACAAGGAAACGCCTCAACAGCATTCGGGGTAGAACATATTGAAAACCCTGGAATTTATGAAGTGTTGATGGGTGAAACAACCATTGAGGCTTGCACACAAAAAGTTAAAGGCTTTCCATCTTTGGAATGCATCTCATCAAACACTTCTCTAGCCCAGGCTGAAATTGAATTAGTTCCGATGGTTGCTCGAGAAATGCGATTAAAAGAGGCGATCGAAGAGTTGGTTGCCATACGAATCCAACAAGGGGAACCATTGGATTACATCTTTATCGACTGCCCACCAAGTTTAGGTTTATTAACCATCAACGCACTCACCGCAGCGAAAGAAATGTTAATTCCAATTCAGTGTGAATATTACGCACTAGAAGGACTGTCGCAATTATTGAAAACTTTTGAATTAGTAAAGAAACGATTAAACCCACAGTTAAAACTTTCTACTTTTGTTTTAACTATGTTTGATAGTAGAACACGGTTAGCTAATGATGTTGCTGATGAAATTCGCAAACATTATCCAAATGAACTAATTAACATTCCAATTCCGCGCGCTGTTAGAGTTTCAGAGGCGCCAGGTTTCAATCAAACAGTCATGACCTATGACGCATCTTCACCAGGTGCGATTGCTTATTTGGCAGTTGCACGCGAACTAGCACTTCGCGCCAAACCTTTTAACTCAAATGTAGTTTCTATAAATTATAAGCGCGAAGGAGAAATTGCATAATGGCACGACGTGGGGGACTTGGAACAAATCTTGATGTGTTAATCCCAACATCACTTACAGTGGCGGGCGAAGAAGTTGCGACACAAGATGAAGTTGATATCAATTTAATTAAACCAAATCCTCGTCAACCACGAAAGCACTTCGATCAAGAGGCACTTAATGAGTTGATAGCATCAATTAAAGAAATTGGAATTTTGCAGCCCCCAGTTGTCAGGCGAACAACGAATGGGTCTTTTGAACTCATTATGGGAGAACGCCGCTACCGCGCTGCAAAAGCTGCAGGTTTAAAAACTATCCCTGTAATCATTCGACAGACAGCAGACAATGAATTACTTCGCGAAGCATTGATTGAAAATATCCACCGGAGTCAACTTAATGCCCTTGAAGAAGCAGCGGCGTACTCACAATTACTAAGTGATTTTTCTTGCACACATGAAGAGTTGGCACAAAAACTTGGTCGTTCACGCCCTTTAATTTCGAACACAATTCGATTAATGAATTTACCAACCTCGGTTCAAAGCAAAGTTGCATCAGGTGCAATTAGCGCTGGGCATGCACGTGCACTATTGGGTTTAACTGATGTTCAAATTATTGAGACCTTAGCTAAGCGAATCATTAATGAAGGATTGAGTGTTCGTGCAATTGAAGATCTAATCTCTCAGAAGTCATCAAAAAATAGAAAGAAGAAAATTAAGACTGTCACCTCAAGTGATGTAGAGTTCAATGAAATTGCAGATCGAATTGGTGATGTCTTGGACACCCGAGTTTCAATTCAAGGATCAATAAAAAAAGGAACAATTGTTATTGAGTTCGCCGGTGCTGATGATTTAAAGAGAATTAGCAAAACCATCGAAGGTTAAGAGAGTTGATTACTACCCCGGCGTGCCATTTCATTTTTAATCACTTCACCTAAAGCCTTTACTCCAACACGGATACGCTCTGGAGTTGGGTAGCAATACGATAAACGTAAAGACCAAGAACCGAATCCATCTGCATAAAAAGCAGTACCTGGGACATAAGCAACTTTTGCAACAATAGCTTTAGGCATTAAAGCGGTGGTATCTATTTCGGGAGGCAGGGTTACCCATACATAAAACCCACCACCAGGTTTAGTCCATTTAGCGGAGGCTGGAAAATATTCATCGAGAGATTCAAGCATCGCATCTCGACGTGTTTTGTATAAATCACAAAAAGAGGCGATTTGATCGCGCCATGGTTGCTCAGCTAAATAACTAGAAATAGTTAATTGGGCGAAGTTAGAGGGACATAAAATTGAGGATTCGCTCGCAATCACCAACTTCTCTTTTAATGAGGGAGGGACTAGCGCCCAACCAACACGTAGACCAGGTGCAATAGTCTTGGAGAAAGTCCCAAGGTAGATAACATTTTCAGAGTCTTCGGCTCGCATCGCATTAGGGGAGGGCTTATCGAAACCAAGAAGCCCATAGGGGTTGTCTTCAACGACAAAAATTCCAGCCTCGCGACAAATATTCAAAATTTCGGTGCGGCGTTCGGCTGGAAGTAAAACTCCTGAAGGGTTTTGGTAGTTGGGGATCATGTAGAGAAATTTAATTTTTCGCCCAGCCGCACGGACGCTTTTGATTGCATCGCGCAAACCTTGTGGGACTAAACCTTCGTCATCGGTCTCAACGTGTATTACAGAGGCCTCGTACTGGTGAAATGTCCCTAATGCTCCAACATAGGAAGGAGCTTCTGCTAAAACAACGTCACCTGGATCAATAAAAATTCTCGAGATTAAATCAAGAGCTTGTTGTGACCCAGTTGTTACTAAAACATCGTCAGGGTTAGCGCGGATACCTTCAAGAGCCATCACTTCGCATATTTGCTCACGCAATTTCGGGTGACCTTGACCGCTGCCATATTGGAGCGCTTCGGCACCGTTAGTTAAAACTAATTTTTGTACTACGTCAGCCATCATTGGCATCGGAAAAGCTGAAAGATTTGGCATCCCTCCAGCTAGTGAAACAATTTCGGGTCGAGAAGCAACTGCAAAAAGTGAGCGGATTTCACTGGGCTTCATATGCGCTGCACGACTTGCAAAACGCTCCTCTAAATTTTGAGGAGCACCCGTAGTAAAGCGGTTGGTAATTTCCGACATGTCCTAAGTCTGCCATATGCCACGGCAGGCTCGTGCCTAATTTATCGACGAATACCAGCTTTGCGAAGATCAGAAATTCTCAAAGTTCCAGTCTTTGCATCATCTTCGGCAGCTAAATACAACCTTTGAATTGCAATAACCAAGGCTTCGGCAATTACATCTCGAAAATCTGGACGCGATAAACGCTCAAAATCGCCAGGATTAGAGTCATATCCCAAATCAATCTGTACTGCAGGCGCTCTAGTTAATCGAAGTAAGTCCCACGCCATTGCATGAGTCCGGCAGTTTACTAAATCTGTTCGTGCACAAATTTCTCGCTGAACCAATGACGCAAAGCGTTCACCAACAATAGAGTGAATTCCATGAGCATCACTCCCATAAAAATAAGTCGCTGCTCCATGTGCAATTTCATTCTTATAACTATCAACATGGAGGGAAATCATTAAGTCAGGGTTACTTTGATTTGTAAAACCAATACGTTCAGTTTCGGTTGGGTTATTTGAAATTCCTCTAGTTAGGAAGACTGACGCGCCAAGTGCGAGTAAACGGCCCTCTGTACGCAGAGCAACATCATAAATTAAAGCATTGTTACCATCTGGATTGATAACAATAACTTTATTTGCAAGTGCAGGCCCTCGGTTTCTTTGTGCGGCATTTTCACGCATTACCGCGGGAGCACCACCAGAAACAATTCGAGTTAATCGAAGCAATCCAATTATTGTTTCCGGACCACATTTTCCATCTACAGTTATTCCAACAGATTGTTGGAACTCTTTCACCGCAGCTACGGATCGAGGACCATAAATTCCATCAACACGGCCACAATCAAAACCCATTTCAGTAAGTCGAGATTGCAAAGCCGCAACATCATCTCCACGCATCAACGGTGGTTCTTGGAGATTAAGTGAGCGGTCACCAAGTTTCCACTGTGCTTCTTCAAGTGCACGCCTAGTCACTTCATCAATTTTGCCCGTGGTAGTCAGACCACGGCTTCGCTGGAAGGAGCGAATTTGTGCTTCATTTAAATCCTGCATAGGTTACAACTTAATAAGAATTAAGCGATATAACTTTCAAGCTCTTTAAGCATTGCAGGTTTTGGTCGAGCCCCAACAATCGTCTTCACAACTTCACCATTAACAAAAACATACATTGCAGGTATCGATGTAATTCCATACTTGATTGCAATAGCGGATTCATCATCAGTATTGAGTTTTACGATCTTCAATTTTGAGCCATACTCATCGGAAATCTCTTCAAGAATTGGACCTACTGCACGACATGGCCCACACCACTCTGCCCAGAAATCAACCAATACCGGGGTGCTGTTCTTTAAAACCTCAGCATCAAAAGTCGCAGTTGTTACATTAATTGTTGCCATTAAATAATCTCCAGATTCCTATGTGTGATGAATGAACTTTAGTGGTGCGAAAGGAATTTCTCAGCGTCAAGCGCGGCCTGACACCCCGAACCCGCCGCAGTTATTGCTTGACGGTAAGTGTGATCGACAAGATCACCGCAAGCAAAAACCCCAGAAAGATTGGTACGCGTGGATCGGCCTTCGACTTCTACGTAACCATCTGAGTTAAGCGTTATTTGGTTAACAATTAGCTCACTGCGTGGAATATGACCGATTGCTACAAATAAACCAGTAAAGGAACGCTCAGTTTCATTTCCATCAATAGTATTGCGAAGCTTTAGACCTGTAACTTTAGATTCTCCCAAAACATCAATCACTTCAGTGTTCCAAACAAACTCAATTTTAGGATTAGCTGCTGCGCGCTCTGCCATTATTTTAGATGCTCGCAGTGAGTCACGTCGGTGAATAAGAACTACCTTGCTAGCGAACTTGGTGAGGAATGTGGCCTCCTCAACTGCTGAGTCCCCACCGCCAACAACGGCTATTTCTTGATCACGGAAAAAGAAGCCATCACAAGTGGCACACCAAGAAACTCCATGGCCAGATAGGCGCTTCTCGTTGACTAATCCAATTTCACGATAAGCAGAACCGGTTGCAAGAATTACCGACCGCGTCTTGACTGTATTGCCAGAGCCGTCAATCAAAACCTTAATTTCTCCTGTCAGATCCATTTCGACAATGTCATCTGTAATTAATTCAGCCCCAAAACGTTTTGCTTGCTTTCGCATACTCTCCATTAAGTCAGGGCCCATTACCCCATCAACAAACCCTGGAAAATTTTCAACCTCTGTTGTATTCATGAGTGCACCACCGGCAGTGACTGAACCCTCATAAATTATTGGATTTAACTGCGCGCGAGAGGCATATATTGCCGCTGTATAACCAGCAGGCCCAGAGCCCACAATGACTAAATCTCTGATTTCGCTCACTACATACCCCCTTGAATTAAATCTATCTTAACTATTATTAGAATTTCGCCGAGCAACCGATTCACGCAAGTGGCCAATCATAGAGATTTCCTCAACCCCTACGGCTTTTGCGGCGAACAAGTACCCAATGAAGGCAGTAACCATAACCACAGCAAGTTCCCCTGCGCGAGTTAGAGGAGTTAACTCAACACCGATCCAAGAAATATATTGAGTAAGGGCGAAAAGTGGTGCCATAACGCCAACAGCAACACCATAAAGACGTAGATGTTGCCCCAGAAAATCTTTAACCCTGATTACACCGGTATGTTTTTTCAACAATGCGAGCGTAATAAGTAAACCTACGAGATAACTAATTGAGAAAGCTACACCAAGACCAATAGTGACCCACTGATTTTTGAGCAGGTGTAGGAATAAATAAGATAGTGCGACAGAGATAACATTGATGATAAATATTGAGATTACTTGGGTTCGAGTATCTTCAAAGGCGTTAAAGCCTCGAATTAAAATTAAGTTAATTGAAAAAGAAACCAACCCAAAACTTAACGCAGATAAGACAAAACCGATGTAGCGCGAATCCTCAGCAGGAATTCCCACGAAAATAACCTGAGTAATCAATGGGCCAAAGAAGAGAAATGCAACCGAACTTGGAATTGTAATAACACCAACAAGTTTTATTGCTCTTATTAACTGCGCGCGCACTTCAGCACGATCATTTGCGACAGCTAGTCGTGAAAGGTGCGGCAATATGGCTGTGATAATTGAAATTGTAACAATCGAATACGGCAGCAACATCACAAAATACGCGTATGTATAGGGTGTAAAACCAACCCCACGGGTTACACCTTCTAGCGCACTTCTAACTGCTGCACTAGTGGCGACATTGACCGTAACAAGATAACCAAGCTGTGAGATCAAAACATAAATTAATGTCCAACCAGCTAAACCAAAAGACTTGCCTAACCCAGCCAAGCCCCACTGAGGGCGTAGTTTTACTCCGAGCCGCTTAACGACTGGGATTAACACAAGTGCCTGTACAACCACACTTAACGTTGTTCCCCATCCAAGAATTTGCACTTGCTGCGAAGTAATTGTTTGCAAAGAAACACTTGGCGAGAAGAGTAAAAAACCCCCAAAGAGTGCAATACCCACAATGTTATTTGCTATAGGAGCCCACATAAGTGGCCCAAAAGAGCCACGGGCATTAGCAACTTGACCAAGCATTGTGAAAAGGCCAAGGAAAAAAATCTGGGGCAAGCAATATCGAGTGAATGCAATTGCGATTTCTTTTTCAACCTCAAACCCTGGCGTGAAAAACTCTGGAGCATAGAGGCGCACCAGAGCAGGCGCACAATAAACACCGATTCCTACAAGAATCAATAAAATGAGCGAGATAGTGGTAACTAAGCGAGAAGCAAAACCATCCCCACCATCTTTATGATCAAAAGAGCGCACCAATTGAGGTATGAAGATTGCGGTAAGAGCGCCACCAACTAAAAGGTTATAAAGAATATTTGGCATAGTGTTTGCAACGTTGTATGTATCTGCCAATAAAGCAGTACCTAAAACTGAAACAATTAATATCCCACGGATAAAACCCGTGATGCGCGAAATTATTGTGCCAAGCGCCATAATTCCAGAGGCTCTAAACAGTTCACTTGATTTCATTTTTGCGCCCCCTTCTAGCCCGACGGACACTCTGTGCAATTGCCGCGAGTAGGAGAATTATTGCCGCTCCAGTGGTGAACCAGGTCAGTTTTGGATCAATTACCGTCGCATTAAGTTGAAGAGGGACTGCAGGTACGAGAGTGATTCCACGATCATCCTTAATGCTGGCAAAAACAAGAGTTTGTCCAGGAGCTCGAACTTCAACCTTCAAACTAAGTTGCGTTTTTGAGTTTGCTGGCAAACTCACTTTCTTGAAACTCTGAACTGAAATCCTAGAATTTTGAGCCACTAAATCTACATCGACAATCATCGCTATCGGAAATTCATTAATGACGGTCAAAGGTAGATCAGAGCGCTCGGTCGTAATTTGATATCTGCTGGCATTAATTCTTAATCGATGGAGTTGTTCATCAATAGAGATACGGGCGTTGGTAGAAAAGTATTCACGCTCCTCTTTATTAAGACGAGCGGATAGGAGTTGACTTAAGCGCGCCCGCAATTTATAAATCTCAGGGATGGGCGCAGAGTGAGATAAGTAAGTGATCGCACGACGATTTTCACTATAGTTTTTTTGTAAAGTAGGAGATAACCGTGACTTTCCTAAACTTGGCGTACCTTTCGTATCACTTTTAACTTCACGACCAAGAGCGCTTTGAAGTTGAGTTTTACCAAATGCGTAATACATTCTTAATTCACTCGGCGCCAATCGCTTAGCCAAAACCGTATCAGGGTTTCCATAAGCCAGCGCGACTACATCATTGGAAAGAGTAACTTTCCTTAATTGAACCAACCAATCGATTGCAGTTTGAGAGCCGGCAGGTGTGCCGCCGCTCGCCAATTTATATGCGCTGGTCATTGCAATTACTTCATCAATTAGCGCTGCATCAATAACCCAAGTTCGAGATTTATTCGACGGCACAAAAATCAACCGGCCTAATTTTCCATTAGGCAGCAATTCTCCAGCGAGGACGTCATTTCTAAATTCACCTGTAAAATTCTGATGTATTGTGCTTGTAATTTGCACAACCCCTGATTCAGCAAACGCATGTGGGAGTGGTGCTATAAAAAAGAAGATAAGCAAAAAACCATTTAAAAGTTTTTTCATATTTTTAATTCGCCACTCCGTGCAATTAATTTCTTCTCATCAGGATAGGCAAGGCGTTCAACAATCTCATCCAATGGGAACCAAGAAACTTCATCAACTTCACTGACTTGAGGTGTTAAATCACCACTCACTTCAGAAAATAAGTAATGATGAACAGTTTTATGAATTCTCTTTCCGCCTGCCATGAACCAAAAATCAATAACTCCTAGAGAACGAGAAATAGCTGAAGTAATTCCAGTCTCCTCGGCGACCTCACGTATAGCCGCTTCCTCAGGAGTTTCCCCTGCTTCTATGTGGCCTTTTGGTAGTGACCACAATAAGCGTGTACCACTGGCATCTTTGTGATCAATTCTTCCAATAAGTAAGCCTTGAGTCCCAGTTGAATCGATTACCAATCCACCAGCACTTACTTCATCGACCCGCTTTGCGTGGAGTTTTTTACCAGCAGTTTTTGGCCTCTGGTTAGATGAGGAAGGGGATAGTGGAGATTGTGTTTGGGGGCCGCGGTTAGCGGGGCGCTTTCGCTTCCGCTTCTTCTTAACGCCTTCGCTGCCCGCACCAGGTGCCGGGATCATGAAGTAAGGGTACTGCTCTAACCTTGCTTATTGTGACGAGTGCATTGGGAGCCGCAGGTGAGTTAGCCATCCGCTCACTTATTGAGAGGGCGCCTTTAGCCAGCTCGCTTGCCCAAGCATTTAAATCCAAAGGATTCACCCTGGCACTCGTTGGTGGACCAGTTCGTGATGCAATTTTAGGCAGACTTGGAAGCGATTTAGATTTTACAACTAATGCCTTACCACAAGAGACAAAAAAGATTTTAAAGGACTGGGCAGAAAATATCTGGGAAACGGGTATTGCATTTGGAACCGTGGCAGGAAAACGCGGCGACACAACAGTTGAGGTAACAACTTATCGCAGTGAACATTACAACCCTGAATCACGCAAACCATCTGTTGAATACGGTAAAGATATTCTCGGTGATTTGTCGCGGCGTGATTTTACTGTTAACGCAATGGCATTAGAACTCACTGGAGATAAACCAGAATTTATTGACCCATTTAACGGGCTACAAGATTTATCTAAAAAGATATTGCGTACACCAGTTAAGCCAGACGATTCATTCAACGATGATCCACTTCGAATGATGCGTGCTGCACGTTTTGCCAGCCAACTTGATTTTGAAATTGCTGGGAACGCACTCACATCAATGAAAGATTTATCACAACGCATTGAAATAATTTCAGCCGAACGAGTCCGTGATGAGTTTACAAAAATACTTATGTCTCCTAATCCTCGAATAGGAATAACAATTCTTGTTGATGCAGGATTAGCTGATATTGTTATCCCTGAAATTCCAAAACTACGTCTTGAGGTAGATGAACACCATCACCATAAGGATGTTTACGAACACTCAATCACAGTTTTAGAGCAAGCAATCATGCAAGAAGATCGACTCGGCGGACCAAATTTAGTCATTCGATTAGCAGCCCTTTTGCACGACATTGGTAAACCCAAAACAAGAAGTTTTATTGATGGTGGAGGCGTCTCTTTTCACCACCATGAAGTCGTTGGGGCCCGTTTAGCTAAAAAACGGCTACAGGAGATGCGTTTTGATAGCAACACGATCGAAGCGGTAGAAGTATTAACGGCTCTTCACTTACGTTTTCATGGTTATGGAGATGGCGAGTGGAGTGATTCAGCAGTCCGCCGCTACGTTCGAGATGCCGGTGCACTTTTAAACCACTTACATATTTTGACTAGAGCTGATTGCACGACGCGAAATAAGGCTAAAGCAACGCGCTTGTCTCTAGTTTATGATTCTTTAGAAGCTCGAATCGATGTCCTCATGAAAGAGGAAGAACTATCAAAGATTCGACCAGACTTAGATGGTGCGCAAGTGATGTCGCTACTCAATTTAAAACCTTCGCGCGAAGTTGGTGCTGCCATGAATTTCTTGATGGAGTTACGATTAGATCAAGGGCAAATTGGTGAAGAAAAAGCAACCGCAGAACTACTTAATTGGTGGAAAGACAGAGGCTCGAAGTAGGCGCATAACTACAAGAAGATAAGCGGCACTAACACACAAAGGAACAATAGAAGATATTCCTGAAGGTGGAAGTAAAAGTGCTGCAATCAACCCGCCTGAAACTATCGCACCATTTACCAAAACGTCGTATACAGCGAAAACTCGACCGCGAAAATAATCATCAATTTTTGATTGTACCAATGCATCATTTGTAACTTTCAGATTCTGCCCAAACAGAGAAGTTAAGAATGCAGTAAGGACTAGAGTCAGTTGTGTTTGCTCAACTGCCAAAATTAATGGGCATAACGCACTCAGGAAGAGTGTGGTTCTAATCCACTGATGTCGGCCAACTTTGCTCACACCATACGGTGCGATGAACGCGCCAACAAGTACACCTAATCCAGCGAAGGACAACGCAAAACCAAACCCCTTCAATCCATTTTCTGGAAGCGCTGGGTCATTAAAAGTATTTCGCTCCAGTAAAAGCGCAGTTAATGTGAGCGCAGTTAATCCTCCTCGGTGGACAGCGGTAGCCACAATTCCGCGCGCAGCATCTGAATGAACCGCTAAAAATCCGAAACCTTCGCGCATGTCTTTGAGGCCTTGCGTAAAACTTGCTGCTTCAACTTCGTGTGCCTGAGGGCCAATTTCGAACTTTTTTATTCTGGTAGTTAGTAGCGCGCTCATTAAATATCCAAAACTAGCGAGCGTTATCAGAAGTGCATCTGCATGATCTGCAATCGCTAGCGAATCTATAAGTGCACGAGTTCCAACTCCTACACCACCTCCAATTACAACAAGAACCGAGCCACCCGTTACAGCCATAGCATTTGCAGTAACCAAAGATTGAGAATTCACTAACAATGGAAGCCCAGCCGATAAGGCGGCGAGAATTAAGCGATTTATTCCGAATGCAATTAGTACTACCACTGTGAGTGCGACACCGGTTGTTCCAGTAAAAACTAAAAGAGCTACGACTAATAAATTAATACTCCGCAATAAATTAGTGAAAAACAATGCGCGCTGTCTAGAGATTCGGTCTAATACTGTGCCAACAAAAGGGCCAACGATTGAGTAGGGTAATAAAACAACAGCGAAACCAAGAGCGGCATTCAAGGCATTTGTTTGGCGGTCGGGTGAAAACAGGACAAAAGATGCCAAGGCACTTTGAAAGATGCCATCAGTAACTTGTCCAGACCAACGAACCGCCAATAGGCGAGAAAATCTGGGGTGTTTGAGTAAACCAATAAAACCCATAAGAAAGAGCGTAGTCGCAGAAGGTGGTTTATTCTTATGAACTATGAAGTCGCAACGTTCGTACATCGATTATTCACTTGATAAGAGGGCCACATTGTTGGCGCTCTTTCGCGGGACCGTTGATGCATGCGACGCCGACCCTTATCTAGTGCGTGCTGCAAAATGGCACGGCGAAAAAACGATCAGAAACTGCCCTGTTTGTAAGAAAAACTCCTTAGTAGAACTCCGATATACGTTTGGAGAGCAACTCGGCCAATACTCAGGGCGTATTAAGTCTCCAAAAGAGCTTATTGAAATGGAGGATGAATTTGGAGAGTTTCGCGTGTATATCGTTGAAGTCTGCAAAGAGTGTTTATGGAACCATATGTGTGCCTCCTTTGTCTTAGGTGATGGGAAAGAACGCAAAGCACCCCGCAAAGTACGCACGCTAGAGGACGAAGATTACGCAGCGCGGTAGCCTTAACACATGATTCGCAGAATCCTTTTAAGAGCAACAATCTTTTTAGGTGGCTTTGGTTTTATCGCCGCCGCCGTGCTATTTGCGTTGGCATACTTCACAGTTCAGATTCCGGATCCAAACGCTTATGTAAATAGCCAATCTACGATTATTCAATATTCAAATGGAGCTGAAATTGGTCGAGTAGGAACTCAAAATCGGCAGATTGTGCCGCTTGTAAAAATTCCACTCAATGTGCGCCATGCCGTTCTTGCTGCTGAAGACCGCGGATTTTATTCAAACCGGGCTTTTAGTGTCACGGGTATTGCACGTGCAATTTTTAATAATTTAAAAGGTGGGTCACTGCAAGGCGGATCTACAATTACACAGCAATATGCCAAGACTGCTTTTTTAACACCTAGCCGAACCATTCAACGCAAAATTAAAGAACTAGTAATTTCAATCAAACTCGAAAATCAGAAATCCAAAGATCAAATTTTTGAAAGTTATTTAAACACCATTTACTTTGGTCGTGGTTCTTATGGAGTCATGACCGCTTCACAACAGTATTTCAACCGCAATGTTGATCAGTTAACAAATGCTCAAGCAGCAGTTATCGCATCTATTTTGCGCTCTCCTGGTTTGTATGACCCGGCGTTTGCTAAAGGAAACGAGGAACGCCTTAAGGCACGTTTTGAATATGTGAAAAAAGGAATGCTCGATGCCGGTTGGTTAGATGCAAAATCTGCTGCGAAAATGAAGTTCCCGTCGATTGCACCACGCGCTACATCTGGGCAGTTAAGCGGACCTAAAGGACACTTAATCGAAGCTGTACAAAAAGAGTTAGCAAAACTCGGATTTAGTCAGGATCAGTTATTAGTAGGTGGATTGGTTATTAAAACCACCCTAGATCAACAAGCACAGCAATCAGCAGTTGATGCAGTCAATAAGTTTTATCCAACTAAAGCTCCAGATAACCTACACATCGGCCTAGTGGCGATTCGCCCCGGCACAGGGGAAGTAGTCGCCTTATATGGTGGGCGTGATTATTTAACTCGGCAATTAAGCGATGCAACACAGTCGATCGCACTTGCTGGTTCAACATTTAAACCTTTCGCACTTATCGCGGCATTAGAACAAGGAATTCCACTGACATCGATGTGGAACGGCGACTCCCCCCAAGTATTCGACGACGCTGGTAAACCATACGAAGTTTCAAACTATGGCAATGAAGGTTGGGGCCAAATCGATTTACTGTATGCAACAAAACATTCAATCAATACAGTTTTTGTGCCGCTTGGAATTCAGGTAGGGCCCAATGCTGTTGTAGATGTCGCGCGCCGTGCAGGTATTCCAGAGTCTGTTGCAATGATGCCAACTCCTTCAGTTGTTCTGGGAGTGGCAAGTCCACACGTTATTGATGTTGCAAACGCTTATGCAACATTTGCTGCACAAGGTGTTAAATCAAAACCATATTTAGTGACACAAGTATTGGGCTCGAACAAAGGGATTCTCTATCAAGCTAAACCGGAGACCCAAGAAGTGTTTTCCAAAGAAGTGATGGCTGATTTAACGTATGCATTAAAGAGTGTTGTGACTGGTGGAACAGGAGCTGCCGCACTTGCATTGGGCCGCCCAGCTGCCGGTAAAACCGGGACATCTCAATCAAACGCCTCAGCATGGTTTAGTGCTTACACACCTCAACTTGCTGCCTCTGTAGCACTATTTCGAGATAGCGCCTCCGAATCCCTGAATGGAATAGGAGGACTTACCTCTGTCACCGGTGGAACATTCCCGGCAAAGATTTGGACGGCATTTATGAAAGGTGCACTGAAAGGCCAGAAAGTGATGGACTTCCCAGCACCTTCAAACATTGGTGGCCTAGATCCGGTCGTAATGACATCAGGCGGAACACAAAGCCGCAAACCATAATGGCGTTACGTTTTAAGGCAGTGCTCGCACTAGCCCTTATTGCATCAGCAATTTCCTTTGCAAAATTTTCTCATTGCGAAGGCACGACGTGGGCTACCCCGGATCAATATATTCATGCTTGTTATAGTGATTTACCATCTTTATTTAGCGCACGAGCATTAGATAAAAATGTGTGGCCGTATTCGAGTGATACAAACTCGGTTGAATATCCAGTTCTAACTGGAATGGTGATGTTTGCAACTGCAGCCCTTGTTGATTCACCAATCGCATATTTCAACCTCAATGTAATTTTCATAGTATTTATCTTTGTGGCTCTAGTTTTAATAACTAGAAGAATTAAGCCAGAGTTTGGATATCTGCTTCCAGTAGCACCTGCCATGCTCGCATCCTTGTTTATAAACTGGGATTTGTGGGCGATTATTACGATGATGCTGGCTATTTACTGGTTTGATCGTAAATCTGATCTTTATAGCGCATTAGCAATTGGTGTTTCTATCTCAACAAAATTTCTACCTATCTTTCTTCTACTCCCAATCGCCTTCATTATGTGGCGCCAAAATCGAATAAAAGATTTATTCAAATATTTCGCAATTACCCTCGGTGTTTGGCTTTTAATAAACGCACCATTTTTTCTAACAACCCCTACAGGATGGTGGCGTTTCTACAAACTGAATTTAGAGAGAAGTGCCGATTGGGGATCTCTGTGGTTAGCACTTAATCAATTAGGCATTGGTCTAACCAATCTAAATTATTTGGCGGTATTACTTTTACTCACAGGGATGACGACCGTTGCTATTTTTCTTTTTGAATTAAGATCGTCCCCAACTCTTGCATCAGTTGCTTTTATAGTTTTAGCAACCGTAATGGTTGTTAGTAAAGTTTATTCACCACAATATGTTTTATGGTTAACACCTCTTGCGGTAATTGCTTTAACAACAAGAAGAGATTTGACTGCTTTTTGGGTATGGCAAGGTGGGGAGATTGTTTACCATGTTGCAATCTGGCAACATTTAGCCCTGGTAACCGGTGCGCACTTTGGCCTACCTCAAGGGGGTTATGCCCTGCTCACGCTTCTGCGCATCGCAGCCACCCTGTACCTCATATGGACGCTCATGAAACGCGCGCTAGAGGCTCGAAATCCACAGGGCTCCGCCTTCGATTTACTCTTTGAGGCCTCAAAGGTTTACCCTTAACCCTCTTGAACAGCTATCCAATTGTTGCTCAGGAAAGCACTAACCCTCCTGTCACGGAAATACCGTGGCCGTCTTAGTCCAGAGGAGGTCGGGTTAACGCATGCGTCACTACGAACTTATGGTCATTCTTGATCCAGAACTTGAAGAACGAACAGTTACACCAAGCCTAGAAACTTACTTAAAGATTATTAAAGACTCCGGCGGAACCGTCAACAAGCTCGACTTGTGGGGCCGTCGCCG
>CAFBLH010000015.1_pt1 | contig 28184 bp, 27 predicted proteins | sample 7268051 | NCBI WGS metagenome assembly CAFBLH01 (sample SAMEA6814031, study PRJEB35770) | freshwater metagenome | biome: Freshwater; feature: Freshwater reservoir; material: water | place: Czech Republic | collected 2016-04-20 | depth 30m m | reverse complement strand
GCTGCAGCTCCTGCTGCTTGACGCGCTAGGTGTCCTGTTTCAAAACGAATCTCTCGTTTTCCGAACTTTCCGTTATCAATTACTGCAACGGCTGATTGAACCTCTTGACCCTCCATGGGTCCTCCTTTGTCTCGACTACCCACATCGAGTGAAAACAATGAATCTCCGATCGAAGTTCACGCACGCCTACATAAGGCTCTTGCGGAAACCACTACCGAGGACCATTGATCCTCTAGTGGGTAGGTATTACTTTTTTATTTAGCGGCGAATACCGAGCTTTTCGATAATCGCACGGTAGCGATTGATATCTGTCTTTGCGAGATACTGAAGAATTCGACGGCGACGACCTACGAGTAACAAAAGTCCACGACGGTTGTGGTGGTCATGTGGGTTGGTCTTTAAGTGCGTGGTGATCTCTTCAATGCGCTTGGATAGCAAAGCGACCTGAGTTTCAGGACTTCCCGTATCAGTTGGAGTCGATCCGAACTGTGCGACGATTGCTGCTGTTGCCTCTGTTGTTAGTGCCATGTTTGGTGCTCCTATTTATCTGATGATTACGGGGTTTTCCGGTTTACCTCACGGAAAATCGCTTTCTCGTTGAGCCCATAGGTTACCAGCGAGGCTGTGGATACGTGAAATCGTGGCTGACCGGGAAGATTTTGAGCCTATTGGCCCACCTTATTGCGGGCGACTAAGTTCAAAACCCGGTCGCCGCTACTCCTTGAGCGCGGCAATCGCAGCTTTTATAAGCGGCAAGGCCTCATCGATAGTTTGTAGGAAGGATGCGTTCACTTGAATCCACACGCCATGAATCAAAAGGTTGACTCCCCAGATATGCATCTCATCAGCTCCGGTTGAACCCTCTTTGAGTATGACTGCATCGCTCTCATCTATGCCCGGCAAATCGATCGCTATTTGTCCGTCCGCAAGCCACTGAGATTTTTTCTTATCCCATTGCGCCGAATCCAGATTGCCAAATAAAACCGTTCCGCCAACTTCGGCAACTTGTATGCCGTATGTACATGCAATTCCACCGTTATTTATCGCATCGTAGAGATCTGTACCAACTGAGGGTTGCCAATCTGTAACCACATACTTTGAACCTGGTACCGCAGCATCAAAGGCACTCACTAAGCCTGGAATTTCACAAGAAACAGGTGCAGACATTTTCATCCCCTGATGTGCATCTGGAGATGCCTGCGCACAACCAGATAAAAGTAATAGCGCACATGCCAGACCGATAAGTTTTCTCAAGTTCATGAAGTAATGATATTACATTTGCAAATCTAGAGCTCGGTCAATTCCCGTGCCTTAGCGCAATCTTGCGCCATTTGAACAAGTAGTGGTTCAAGACCATCAAAAACTAAAGTGTCACGAAGTCGCCAACCAAACTCAATCGTCGCTGACTTGGTATATAAATCTAAGCCCACTTGATCAAGTGCGTAAGCTTCAACTTGTCGACCACGTTTGCCAGCAAACGTTGGATTGGTGCCAATTGAAATTGCCGCTGGCCAACGGTCGATGCCAACGGTTAGCCAGCCCGCATATATACCATCAGATGGGACCGTTTGATTATCCAAATCTCCTAAATTCGCAGTGGGATAACCAATTTCACGGCCACGCTTTTCACCATGAACAACGATTCCATCTAAGCGATGTGGCCTGGTGAGTAGTTCACGGGCTTTTTCAACGTTTCCATCGGTAATAAGTTTTCTAATTCGCGTAGAAGAAATAACTTCACCATCTTCTGGTGCTAAATCTAAAACAATTGTTTCAAATTCGGTGTGAGTTTTAAGGCTTTCGACGGTTCCAGCGGCTTTATGACCATATGTAAAGTTTTTACCGACGATAACTGTGGATGCATGTAACTGTTGAACAAGTATTTTGTTCACGAAATCTTCTGGTGTCATAGTCGCAAACTCAGGGGTAAAGCGCATGACTGCCACTTGATCTGCATTATGAATTTTTAGCAGTTCAATGCGATCTGTCAGCACAGTTAATAAAGTTGGAGCCTTATCCGGTGAAAATATGCTCACTGGATGGGGGTCAAAAGTTAATGCGATGATTTTCTCATCCCCAGCGATTGCCTTTGCCCGGTTAAGAATTGCCTGGTGCCCCTTATGGACCCCATCAAAGACCCCGATGATGACAACACTCATGGATTCAATATTACCTTTTAATGCGCCGCGGCGAATACAGCAATTGGCTTTGCTTGGCCATCTTTGTTGGCAAGAAGAGCAACTAACTGATTATCACCACTCAAACCAGCATAAATTTCATTAGTTGGATTACTTGTAAGGGATCGCCCGAATGAGAGTTCTTGGCATTCATCGAGCGCTAATTCTCGCGGAGCAAAAACTGTGCGAGCGACATCAGATAATGCAGATGGTGTGAAATCCCCACTCTTTAATTGAGTTAATGAGATTGCCTGGGTTAATCCAAAACTTGCAACTCGACTGCGCCGCAGCGAAGACAGATGTCCACCGACACCAAGCGCATTGCCACAATCTCTGGCTATTGCTCTGATGAAAGTTCCAGCAGAGCATGTAACTTCAATATCCACTTCAATGGTTAATTCTGAGTGGCGAATGTTGAGAATATCTAACTGCGATATGGTGACTTCGCGTGCAGCAAGCTCGACAACTTCACCTGCACGTACACGATCATAAGCACGTTCACCATTAACCTTAACTGCTGATACTGAACTTGGTCGCTGCAAGATTGTGCCGTGCATTTTTGATAACTCTGATTCAATACTTTCGTCGGTTATTCCAGTGACGTTGCCTTTAGATACCACTTCGCCTTCGGCATCATCAGTCACTGTTGCTGCACCTAAAACAACTGTTGCTTGATAAGTTTTATCCCCGTCGGTGATGTATTGCAGCAATCGTGTTCCGTTATTGAAACCCAAAACTAAAATTCCTGTCGCCATGGGATCCAGTGTGCCCGCATGTCCAACTTTTCGTGTTCCAAGGGCACGTCGCGCGATTGCGACCACGTCGTGGCTTGTCATTCCTGGCTCTTTATCTACAACCAGAAAGCCGTGCTCGATGATTACTCCGACTCGATAATGCGTGGGGCTTTATATGGATCTTCTCCCCCTGCATAAGTCGCATTTTTGCGAAGTGCTGCAACTTCGGCATCTTGTGCATGCACGCGCTCTAGCAGTGAATCGAGAGCTTTCGCACTCTCCGGCAAACCATCTTCAAAGAACTCGATAGATGGTGTGATCCGCAGGCCAAGCTCGCGGCCGAGTGCTGATCGGATTGCACCTTTGGCACTGTCCAATGCGGCCGCAGTAGATGCACGTGCATCCTCATCGCCAAGAACTGTGTAGAAAACTGATGCCATTTGTAAGTCGCCCGTGACGCGCGCATCAGTGACAGTGACAAAGCCAAGACGTGGATCTTTGATCTTTGTCTCAAGAATCTGTGCCACCACCACTTTAATGCGGTCAGCAACTTTTAATGTACGGTGTGATGGACTCATTATTTATACTCGCTTTTTCTCGCGCATCTCAAATACTTGAATAACATCTCCGATTGCGATCTCCTTCATATTGCCAAGACCGATTCCGCACTCGAAGCCCTCTTTAACTTCAGTTGCATCATCTTTAAATCGCTTTAATGAATCAATCGTTAAGTCATCAACTAGTACCTGATCGCCACGCAAAATGCGCGCCTTTGCATTGCGTCGGATGATTCCATCCTTAACGATGGATCCAGCAATATTTCCAGCCTTTGATGATTTGAATATCTCTCGTACTTCAGCATTACCCAAAACAACCTCTTCATAGATTGGCTTGAGCAGACCCTTGAGTGAGAGTTCAACTTCATCGATTGCTTGATAAATAACTGAGTAGAAACGAACTTCAACTCCCTCTTGGTCTGCAAAAATTGCGGTTTGTGGTTCAGGCTTAACGTTAAAGCCAATCACAACTGCAGTTGATGCTGATGCCAAAGTGATATCACTCTTAGTTATTGCGCCAACACCACGGTGAATTACGCGAAGATCCACTTCAGCGCCAACATCGAGTGCCATCAACGCCTCTTCGAGTGCTTCAACCGAGCCACTCACGTCTCCCTTGAGAATCAAGTTAAGAGTTGAGACCTTTGACTGTTCCATGAAGTCTTCCAGTGAAACCTTCTTGCGTGCCTTAGCCAATTGAGCATTTCGCTCAGCAGCTTGGCGCTTTTCTGCAATCTGGCGAGCCGTACGATCTTCATCGGCAACCAAGAATGTGTCTCCAGCACTTGGTACTGATGTAAATCCGAGAACTTGAACCGGACGAGATGGTCCAGCTGTTTCAACGCTATCGCCATTTTCATCGAGCATCGCACGGACACGGCCGAATGAACCACCGGCAACGATTGCATCTCCAACTTTCAAAGTTCCGCGTTGGACCAACACAGTTGTCACTGGACCACGACCACGATCAAGGTGAGCTTCAATAGCAACACCACGAGCGCTGTCGTCGGCGATTGCCCGCAAATCAATTGCAGCATCTGCGGTCAAAAGAATTGACTCAATTAAATCATCAACACCTTGTCCTGACTTTGCAGAGACGTTCACGAAAATAGTCTCTCCGCCGTACTCTTCAGCGATTAAGTTGTACTCGGTGAGCTGTTGACGGACTTTGTCGGCGTTTGCGCCTTCTTTATCCATCTTGTTTACTGCAACAACGATTGGAACATCGGCGGCTTGTGCGTGGTTTAACGCTTCAATTGTCTGGGGCATGATGCCATCGTCGGCAGCAACAACAAGAACTGCAATATCAGTTACCTTGGCACCGCGAGCACGCATAGCGGTAAACGCCTCGTGACCTGGTGTATCGATAAAAGTAATCGCACGATTAACGCCGTTGTGATCATGATGGATTTGATAAGCACCAATGTGCTGAGTAATTCCACCAGCTTCAGATTTCATTACCTCGCTCTTGCGAATCGCATCAAGAAGAGATGTCTTACCGTGATCGACGTGACCCATGACAGTTACAACTGGTGGGCGTGCAACAAGCATCTCCGGATCAAGTGCTGCAAGTTCATCAGCTAAATCAATATCAAATCCTTGTAGAAGCTCACGATCTTCATCTTCAGGGCTAACAATTTGAATTTCATAACCAAGTTGCACGCCGAGAATTTCAAATGTATCTGCATCGACGGACTGTGTAGCGGTGACCATTTCACCTAAGTGGAACAGTGCTGCAACTAATGCTGCTGGATCTGCACCAATTTTGTCTGCAAAGTCGGCCAATGAAGAGCCGCGTCGCATACGGATGGGGGTTTTTCCATCGCCGTGCGGAATAACTGCACCACCCAATTGTGGCGCTTGCATATTGTCGAACTCATCGCGAAGTGCTTTACGCGATTTAGCTTTACGACCTGATTTCTTGCTTGCATTTTTTCCAAATGCTCCACCTGCGCCACCGCGTTGCGGTGGACGTCCACCACCCGGACGCGTTGGTGCACCGCCTGGTGCTGCTGGCGCGCCTGAACCAGAGTTTTTATACGGCGATCCTGGTGTTGGTGCACCACCTGTGCGTGGAGGAAAACCTGCACCGGGTGCAGGACGTGAACTTGGTGGACGTGCTGCAAAACCTGGTCGTACTGATCCCGGACGTGCACCCGCCATTCCTGGACGAGGTGCACCAGTTGGTCGTTGAGGTGGACGTGGAACCGCTCCGCCAGTTGAAAATGGATTGTTGCCTGGACGCGGTGGACGCGGAACCGCTCCGCCAGTTGAAAATGGATTGTTGCCCGGACGCGGCGCTGTCTTTGCCGCTTCAGTTGCTGGTGCATCTTCTGCCGCACGAAAGGCCTCTGCCTTTGCATGTAGCTCGGCCTTATGTAAATCTGCGCGAATCTGTTCTGCCTTGAGAACTTCTAGATCTACACCTAGCTCTGCGGCAAGTGATGCGGCTTGTTCAGCAGTAACTTCTTCTTTTGGTTTAGCTGCAGATTTCTTCGCGGCAGCCTTCTTGACAGGCTTTTTTTCTTCGACCGGCTTTGCATCTGGAAACATCTCGATGAGCTTTCGCACGACTGGTGCTTCTACTGTTGAAGATGCTGATTTTACAAACTCACCCATATCTTGGAGCTTTGCAAGAACTTCCTTGCTCTCCATACCGAGTTGCTTTGCTAACTCGTGTACGCGGACCTTTGACACATTTTCCCCTGTCTTGGCCCGCACGTAATTCACATGCAAGCCCTAGTTGTTCGACCTCATAGTTCTAGCGAGCTCATGTGAGTTTCATATCTTTCATATCCATTTCATCAGTCGTGCAACTGTTCGTTGCAGGGGTCTATCGTATCTAATGAGGGCCCTGTTTACATAATGGGATTATCGGGATGAATGTCGATGCGCCACCCAGTTAAGCGTGCGGCTAAGCGTGCATTTTGCCCATCTTTGCCAATTGCCAAAGAGAGCTGATAATCGGGAACCACCACTTTTGCACACCGACCCGCCAAATCTGTTATCTCGACGGAAACTACTTTGGATGGAGCAAGCGCATTTGCTACAAATGAGGCAGGATCCTCAGACCAATCGACGATATCAATTTTTTCCCCATGGAGTTCGTCCATGACTGCACGCGCACGCGATCCCATTGGGCCAATAAGTGAGCCTTTAGGACTGACCCCGGCGCGGTGGGATTTCACGGCAACCTTAGTGCGATGCCCAGCTTCGCGGGCAACGGCCATTATTTCAACGATGCGGTCATTAATTTCTGGAACTTCAAATGCAAATAATTGTTTTACAAGTGCAGGGTGAGAACGTGACAACATAATCTCTGGCCCTTTTAAGCCCTGCTTGACTTCAACAACAAAACATTTTATTCGATCACCGTGGTTATAGATCTCACCGGGAACTTGCTCCTGTGGTGGAATTCGTCCCTCTGTGCGGCCCAAATTAACGTTAATCATCTTTGGATCACGACCTTGTTGAACAACTCCAGAAATTACATCCCCGACATTTGCGGTGAACTCACCAACAATTGAGGCATCATTTGTCTCGCGCATCTTTAATTTAATTATCTGACGAGCAGTCGAAGTTGCAACACGGGAAAAACCTTCTGGCATATCTGGCTCATCGCCAATTTTTTCGCCAATTTCATTAAATTGTGGAACCAGAATTGAAATTTCACCTGTTTCACGATCCAAATGTGCCCGTGCATGGCGCTTTGCTTCTTCCATTTGGTTGTATGCAGTTAGCACCCCAATTTCAATTCCCTGAATTAGCTGCTCAAGAGGAATTGTTTTTTCAGTTGTTAGCGCAATTAAAGCACTCATCTCGACATGCATTTAATTATCATCCTTACGATTGAATTCAACTTCTACGTTGGCGCGCTTAATATCTGCTAAAACAACTGTGTGGGTTTTCATTCGACCCTTAATATTCTCGATAAAAGTTGCATCTTCATCGCGAAGCTCTGTAAGTCTGGCGGTGAGAGTAGTTCCATCAATCATCACCATAGTGATAATTCGAGTGAGATTTTTCTCCCAGTGGCGGCGCAAAGTTAAGGGCCGGTCTACACCAGGTGATGTGACTTCAAGGGTAAATGCATCATCAATCAAAGTAGATTCGTCTAAGAGCTCTGAGATTAAGCGTGAAACCACGGTGACTTCATCCAAATTTAATGGCTTTGCTCCATCAACTACACAAGTGACAATTCGATGGCTACCAGGATTAGTTACTTGAACCTGCTCAAGATAAAAACCGGCATTTTCAACGGCGGGAGTGAGCATTGCTAAGAGTGAATCGTGCAGTGACATAATTATCTACTTTCTTATTAAGTTGTAGAGACAATTGTAACTAGAAACTCTGAAAAGTATCAATTCCGACTTTAATTATTAAGGCAACGGTCACGATGAGAAAAACCTTGCGGACCAATGTTGATCCCCCACGAATAGCCAAACGAGAACCAATAACCGCGCCAGTCACATTTGCAACGCCAAGTGCCAAACCAATCTGCCACAGAACCGCGCCATGAATACCGAAAATGAGAATCGCCCCAAGATTTGTTGAAACATTCACCACCTTAGCAATTGCTGAAGCGGTAATAAATGCATAACCAAATGATGCGACTAAAACTAGCATCAAAAAAGAGCCAGTCCCAGGTCCAAATATTCCATCGTAAAAACCAATGACGGCTCCGGCTATAACCGCAATCTGAATTCTGCGTTTTAAGTGATGGCGAAGGAGTTCGAATTTTCCCAATTCAGGTTTGAGCCAGGTATAAATAGCAACAATGACTAAAAGAGTTAAAACTAGTGGTCGCATACTTGAGGTCGGGATGCGCGAAGCAAGGGTTGCCCCCAACGCTGATCCGATAAATGCTGGAAGTGCCATAGCGATTAAAACTTTTGGCTCAGGTTTAATCTGCCTACGATAAAGTCCCGCTGCAGCTGTGGTGCCAAAGACTGCGGCAAATTTATTCGTGCCTAGTACGGTTACGGTTTCACTTTTAGGCAAACCAATGAGTAGTGCCGGAAGTTGAATAAGTCCCCCACCGCCGGCTATAGAGTCAACGAATCCCGCGAAAAATGCCGAAGCTAGCAGAAAGACACCGGTAGATATGGTGATATCAACCAAAACCCTGTCCCTACTTCAAAAGTGTTGAAATCGCGGTAACTGCACCTGATAGAGCAACTTCGCTCTTGTCCCCAGTTCGGCGTAGTCGTATTTCAACGTTGCCATCGGCAAGTGCTTTACCAACAACGACGATAACTGGAATGCCAATAAGTTCGGCATCTTTAAATTTCACGCCAGCACTGGCATCCCTGCGATCATCTAGCATCACTGAGATTCCAATTGCTTCTAAATCAGTACCAAGTTTGAGCGCTGTATCAAAAGGCAAATCTTCTTTTCCAGTTGCCACGATATGCACCTTTGCCGGAGCAATTTCTTGTGGCCAGTTAAGGCCAATCTCATCGCTTGTTTGCTCTGCAATTGCAGCAACTGCTCGAGACACACCAATACCGTATGACCCCATTGTAACAACTTGAGACTTTCCATTCTGATCCAACACCGTCAGGTTTAACGCTTGTGCATATTTTCTTCCCAATTGAAAAATATGTCCGATCTCTATTGCGCGATCAATTACTACCGGTGTTGCACATTCTGGACAAGAATCTCCTGCCCGAACTTCAGCAGCTTCAATATATGCATCTGGGGTAAAGTCGCGGCCATTGACAACGTTACGTGCATGTCGATCTTTTTTGTTGGCACCACTTATCCAGGAAGTTCCTGGAGCAATGCGCGGATCTGCATATACTGTAATTCCAGATTTCTTAGCATCTTGAGGCCCAATGTAGCCTTTAACTAGCGATGGGTGTTTCACAAAATCGGCTTCTTCAAATACTCGCAGTTCGTGTACTCCACCTAAGTTCTCTTGCAAACGCTTAAGATCGACTTCACGATCACCTGGAACTAAAACAGCAATAGCTTTTCCATCTGCTACTAACATAATGTTTTTCAATGTATCTGCAGCGGTATAACCACTGCCGAATTTTTCATTCATGACTGCAACTAAAGAATCTATGGTTGGAGTATTGGGTGTATCTAACTCCTCTAATGGTGGAACTCCTGATGGATCACCAGGGCTAACTGTCGTAATCATCGCTTCCACATTTGCCGCATAACCACATTTAGGACACAGCACATATGTGTCCTCACCAGTTTCGCATGGCGCTAAAAACTCTTCAGATTTTGAACCACCCATTGCGCCAGATACTGCCTTCACAATGTTGTACTTCATCCCTAAACGGTTGAAGCAACTGATATATGCATCGCGGTGTTTTTGATAAGAGACGTCTAGGCCCGCATCATCAACGTCAAATGAGTACGAATCTTTCATGACAAACTCGCGACCTCGAATGATTCCACTGCGCGGACGAGCTTCATCACGATACTTTGTTTGAATCTGATAGATAGATAGCGGTAGATCTTTATACGATGAGTACTCGCTCTTAACCATGAGCGTAAACATTTCTTCGTGGGTAGGTCCTAGTAAATAATCTGCGCCTTTTCTGTCTTGAAGCCGAAAAAGAGATGGCCCATACTCTTCCCAGCGATTAGTGGCCTCATATGCCTCGCGCGGCAAGAGTGCAGGAAAATGTACTTCTTGAAAACCCGCCTGATCCATCTCTTGGCGCACGACATTTTCAATATTGCGAAGTGTAATGACACCCAATGGCAGCCACGAATAAATGCCAGCTGCGATTCGACGGATATAACCCGCACGAACCAAGAGACGATGGCTCGCAACTTCAGCATCGGCTGGATCATCACGCAAAGTACGCAAAAAAAGCGTAGACATTTTTAACATGTGGGGAGCCTATCCAACATCAACGGAAGGCACGCCTGATGCAACGCCCGCAGCTTCCATTTCTTCGGCTAAACGCATTGCCTCTTCAATAAGAGTCTCAACAATCATCGCCTCGGGAACCGTTTTAATTACTTCACCTTTAACAAATATTTGACCTTTACCGTTTCCAGATGCAACACCAAGGTCTGCCTCACGGGCTTCACCAGGACCATTTACTACACAGCCCATAACAGCAACGCGGAGCGGAACTGTCATTCCTTGTAAACCGGCTTGTACTTTTTCAGCCAATGTATAAACATCCACCTGTGCTCGGCCACATGATGGACATGAAACGATTTCAAGTTTGCGTTGGCGAAGATTTAAAGACTCTAGAATAGATATTCCAACTTTTACTTCTTCAACTGGTGGCGCAGATAGCGAAACGCGAATTGTGTCGCCAATTCCTTCAGCCAGTAAAATTCCGAAAGCAGTTGCAGATTTAATCGTTCCCTGAAATATCGGTCCAGCCTCTGTGACACCTAGATGCAATGGATAATCACACTGTGCAGCTAAAAGGCGATAAGCCTTCACCATAGTGACGGGATCATGATGTTTAACGGATATTTTTATATTAGAAAAACCATGCTCTTCAAATAATGATGCCTCCCAAAGAGCCGACTCTGCCAATGCTTCTGGCGTAGCTTTTCCATACTTTGCAAGAAGTCTTGGATCGAGTGATCCTGCATTTACTCCGATACGAATTGGAATCCCGGCATCTCCGGCTGCTTTTGCAACCTCTTTAACTTTGTCGTCAAACTGCTTAATATTGCCAGGATTAACGCGCACTGCAGCACAGCCTGCATCAATTGCTGCAAAAATATATTTTGGCTGGAAGTGAATATCTGCAATCACTGGTATCTGTGATTTTTTCGCAATCTGCGCGAGTGCATCAGCATCATCCTGACTTGGAACGGCAACACGGACAATCTGACATCCTGCAGCAGTGAGCTCAGCTATCTGTTGCAACGTTGCATTCACATCAGAAGTCAGCGTTGTACACATCGATTGGACACTAACCTGCGAATTGCTTCCAACGCCAACTTTGCCAACCATCAACTGCTTAGTTACACGTCGGGGGGCTAACGTCGGTGGAGGTGCACTTGGGATTCCTAGATCTACCATGGCGCTATTCTGCCGTAATAAGGCCTTATTGGCTAAAGATTAAGCATGACTGGATTGACAATATCTGCCACAAGCAAAAGAACTGTCAGCGCGGCCAGAATCACAAAAACCACCATTGTTATCGGTGTTAACACTGTTACATCAATAGCCGCAGGTCTCGAACGTCCTCGCAGTCGCGCCACAAAAGCTCGAATCTCGTCGGCGATTGCAACCGCCATATGTCCCCCATCAAGAGGCAGGATTGGTAGAAGATTAAAAATACCAACAAAAATATTCAGGCTAGCAATGATAAGAACAAACGTTGCTAACCGTTCCATTCCAGATAGTTGATTGCTGCCTATCGCCTGACCGGAAACTCGCGCAACCCCAACGACGCCAACTAATCCATTGGCATCCCTAGTTTCGCCACTCACGGTCTGTCCCCACAGCGCTGGGACTTTTGATGGGAGTTTTGCTAGTGATTTGACGCTCTCAACCAAGAAATCTTTAGTCACAATACCTGAATTTTTCAGTGATGTGAGAACTCCGCTGCGACGAAGCCCTACTTCATTTATGATTCCTAATAGAAATCTCTTCTCACCATCAATGGTTTCATATTTTGGTGTTGCCACAACAATTAAGTCTTGCCCATTACGATTAATTCCCAGGGTCAACTCTTTGCCATTAGAGTTTCGAATTGCACTCACATCTTTGTACCAATCAGTGACTTCTTTACCATTGATGGATGTAATTTCATCACCAACTTGAATACCTGCACTCTGTGCTGCTGAACCTTTAATGACTTCGCTAATTACCGGAAGGGCTTGCGTTGTGCCAATTCCAACAAAAAGTGTGAAAAGTAATATGTAACCAATGACAAAGTGTAAAAATGAGCCAGCGCCTAAGACGATAAGTTTTCTGCCAGAGCTAGCCTTGTAAAACGCACGGTTCTCTTCGCCTGCCGGCATTGCATCCCCTGGAGTCATTCCCTCGATGCGACAGTAGCCTCCGGCCGGAATCGCTTTGATTCCGAACTCAGTTTCCCCTCGTTGGCGAGAGTAAATCCTGGTTCCAAATCCCAAGAAAAACTCTGAAACTTTCATGCCATAACGCTTAGCAGTCAGGTAATGCCCAAACTCGTGAATCATCACAGAGAGAAGTAGGGCGGCAACAAAGGCGAGCATTCCGAGAATCTGCATTATGGAGCCAATCGTAATAGATGTTCGTGAGCTAGGGCTCGTGCATTATCTTCGACAAGACTGACATCTGCTAGATCACGCATTGATGAAGCACCATCAACTGCGCCAACAACGGCCTCAATAAGAGGAATGATTGATGCGAAAGCAATTTTCTCTGAAATGAAAGCGGCAATTGCAACTTCGTTCGCGGCATTAAAGACTGCTGGCGTTGAACCGCCAATTTCGCCGCAGTGGCGAGCTAATCCGACAGCTGGGAATCTCTTCATATCAATCGGTTCAAAACTCCAGTTTTGTGGAGTTTTCCAATCGATCGCTGCTGTAACTCCGGCAAGCCGTTGTGGAAAATTCAATGCGTACGCAATAGCACCTTTCATATTTGGCGGGCTTGCTTGAGCAATTGTTGCCCCATCGATGAATTCAACCATAGAGTGGACAATTGATTGACGATGAATGACCGCATCTATTGCGCTATATGGAAGTGCGAATAAATGATGCGCCTCAATTATCTCTAAACCTTTATTAACAAGTGTTGCCGAATTAATCGTTACGACATTTCCCATACTCCACGTTGGATGATTGAGTGCGTCAGCAACTGTTACTGTGCTTAAATCAACTCGGTCTACAAATGGTCCACCACTTGCAGTAAGTACTAATTTTTTAATTTCTTCTCGCTTACCCGCTAAGGCACATTGCCAAATCGCCGAGTGTTCAGAATCCACTGGAATTATTTGATGTGGCCTCGCTTTTGACATCACCAAATCACCAGCAGCAACGAGGGATTCCTTATTGGCTAGTGCCAATGTGTTTCCAGCATCTAGTGCTGAAAGCGTTGGTCCTAAACCAATAGAACCTGTAATGCCATTGAGAACCACATCGCACTCAATAGCGGCAATTTCTGTTGAAGCAAAAACTCCTCCAATTACTTTTGTGTTGGGAAGTGCTTCTCTGATGGCATCGACGTTTCGAACAACACCCACATATTCAACGTTGAATTTCTTTGCCTGTGCAATGACTTGCGCTGGATTAGTCCCGGCTGAAGTAATAGCTATAACACGAAATTTATCCGGGTTAGCCTCAATGATTTCTAACGCTTGTCTGCCAATAGAACCTGTCGAACCTAAAACTACTACCTGCCGCATTTAGCGATCCAGTAAGTTTTGTGTGGGCGAATAGATCTCACCCGAGCGCCGTTTTGCAATTGCACTTAGCGCTTCAAGGACAACACGATTTGCCAGGATTGCTGTTATATCAGCGCTATCAAATGCCGGTGCAACTTCAACAACATCGATTCCGACAACTGGAAGCTCTAGGCAAATCCGTCGAACAGATTCAAGAAGTTCGCGACTCGTCATACCGCCGGGCTCCGGTGTGCCAGTTCCTGGAGCCATTCCTGGATCGACCACATCGATATCTACCGATAGAAAGACTCCATCGCAGCTATCTGTCAGAGTTGCAAAAGATTCATCTAAGACTGCATTTAATCCACGGTGGTGAATCTCTGTCATTTCATATGAACGCATTCCTTGATCGCGCATCCAATCCAAAGTTTTAGTATCTGGCCAATATCCACGCAGGCCAAGCTGCAAGAAACGATCACCACGCACGGTTCCAGTTTCAATTAAACGGCGCATTGGAGTTCCATGACCGACAAGTGCACCAAATTGATCTTCGCCAGTATCAGCATGTGCATCAAAGTGAATCATGGAGATTTTGCCCAGACCACGGTGACGAGCAATTCCGGCAACATCGGCTGATGCAATGGAATGATCTCCCCCAAGAATGACAGGGATTGCACCTGCCCTTGAAATTTTCTCCGTGGCATCCGCAAGCACTTCAAGTGATGCGACTAAATCTCCACCTGGCATTAAAAGGTCACCAGCATCGACAACCTTCATGGCTTTGAGTGCATCAATACGTAACGCTAAATGTGGCCGCTGCGCATCATGTGGCAGATAATCTCCACCTCGAATAGCTTGTGGGCCAAACTTTGCACCTGATCGATGTGACGTTCCACTATCAATTGGTGCGCCAACAATTACGACATCGGCATCTGAAAATGTTGATGGAATCTCTAAATCACAGCGGTTGATGCCAAGAAAAGTAAAATCTGGGCCATACATATTGCCGTGGTTAGTCATAGCGCTAAGAATAGGCGTAAAGCTTTAGGAATCGAAACCCAAACCCAACTTATCTAGAAGTTTTAGCCATAAATTGCGCTTACCTTGCTTTTCGTCGGCTCTATTTATCGACCACTGAGTTAGCCGAATGAAAACAAAACGCAGAGGCTCGGGTGGAAATGGCCAAGGCTTCTTTCGCACCATTGATAATTGAGTTCGTTCATTATCTACGCCATCAAGAAGATCAAGCATTACTTGTGCACCGAATCGCGTTGAGCCAACACCTAAACCGGTATATCCCATGACATATGCGACACGTCCACCAAATGCCTTACCCCAGAATGGAGAAAAACGAGAGCAAGTATCAATTGCTCCTCCCCACCCGTGCGTGAATTTAATGCCCTTTAACTGCGGAAATGTTTCTAAAAATGCTTCGGCTAAATGTGCGTAAGTTTGGGCATCGGTCTCATACTCTTGGCGAACTTTTCCGCGGAAGTTATAGATAGCGTCATAACCTCCCCATAAAATCTCATTATCTTTAGTCATTCGATAATAATGGAATTGATTTCCGGCATCAGATAAGCCTTCACGATTTTTCCACCCAATTGACTCTAACTGTTCAGCAGTTAATGGTTCTGTTACTAACTGAAAATCATAAACTGGAATAACATATTTATGCGCACGGCGAACAAGTGATTTAAATACATTTGTTGCAAGCGCCGTTTTTTGTGCGTAGACACTTCCGTAAGGAGTGTGAACAATGATTCCACTGCTTGTTCGCTCAAGTTTTTCGACGTGAGTATTTTCAAAGATTTTTACTCCTAGTTGTAAACAAACTCGCTCTAAACCCCACACCAAACGTGCAGGATCTACAAGTGCGGTTCCATCTGGATCCCACAATGCACCTTTATACAAAGGTGATTTCACTCGAGCTTGTACTTCTGCGCCAGTAAGAAGTTCTACATGGTCACCAAATGAATTGCGAAGATTTGCCTCTTCAACCATGGATTCCATCTGCCACTCTTCAATTGCTACGCGCAATTCGCCATTCCATTCAAAATCACAGTCAATGTTGTAACGCTGAATTGTCGCTTCAATGCCGTCCAAATTTTCACGACCTAGCCGCTCAATAATTGCCATCTCATCTTTAAAACGGCTATATCCATTCATGAATCCATGCGTGAGCGAATAACTACAAAAACCGCCGTTACGCCCAGATGCACCTGCACCAGTTTCGCGTTGCTCGAGCACAATAACTTCGCGCTCTGGATTTTGCTCTTTCGCAAGCATGGCCGTCCATAAACCTGTGTAACCAGCACCAACGATGCATAAATCTGTTGTGACATCACCAATAAGTGTCGGGTGCGGCAAAGGCTCTAAAGGATCTTCATCGAGCCAATACAGCGCTGGCTGCATATGGCTGAGGTGTTTGAGAATGGAAGGGTCGATGGTTGCCATCGTGCTATCCGGCCTTAACCGGAATCACCCCTTCAATCACTATGAGTTGGCCCGGGTCCTCCGGAACCTAACCCCATAACGCAGGCCTTCTTTTAACAACCTGTAGTTCGCTATGGCTACTGCAGGATATTAGCGCGCTTTGCGGCGATTTACTATCTGACCCGCTATAACTATCGCTAAAGCTAAGAAAAACATGGATGAGCCGATGACATTTGCTTGTGCCGGGATACCTCTGGCAGCCGCGACATAGACGAACTTCGGAAAAGTCATCATCGTGCCCGAGTTAAAGTTAGTAATAATAAAATCATCAAACGAAAGCGAGAATGCAAGTAAAGCTGCACCTGCAATACCTGGTGCAACCAATGGCAAAGTCACACGCCTGAAAGTCTCAAATTCATTTGCATATAAATCCATGGCCGCTTGTTCGAGGCGTGGATCAAGACTTGCGATTCGTGCCTTAACCGTTACTACAACGAAAGAAATACAGAACATTACGTGGGCAATCACTGTGGGCCAAAATCCCGGATTAACTTTGAAAACTAAAAAGAGTGAGAGCAGAGATGCACCAAGCACAATTTCGGGTGTGGCCATTGGCAAAAAGATAAGTAGATTTGAGCTTGAGCGACCCTTGAAATGGTAACGACCAATTGCAAAAGCAATCATCGTGCCCAAGATTGTTGCAAAAGTTGTAGCAAGTAAGCCAATTTTTATTGAGTTACCAAGCGCGGTACAGATTTGTGGCGCTCCACATGGGTTTTGCCAATTATCTAGTGTGAAGCCCTTCCAGATCAGATTGCTCTTACCTGAGTCATTAAATGAAAATGCGAATGTATATGCGACTGGAATAAACAAGTAAGTAAAGCCAAAGACCATATAAATTCGCAAAAGGTTGCGACCAAACCACCGTGACAAGCGGGCTTTAAATGGGATTGTTGGAATTGAGGCATCTTTAACTTTTGTGCTCATACCAACTCCTCCGTTCCGGCTTTTCGAATATACAGTGTGACCAGGATGAGAATTGCCGCCATCAAAGTAAATGAAAGCGCAGCTGCAGTGGGGTAATCAACAATTTTAAAGTAGCGAGACTCAATTACATTTCCAATCATCTTGGTGTTTGGGCTACCAAGAATTGCAGCATTCACGTAATCTCCCGCCGCTGGAATAAAGGTCAATAATGTCCCGGCTACTACTCCAGGCATGGAGAGTGGCACGGTTACTCTTCGAAAAGTCGTGATTCCATTAGCGTATAAGTCGCCTGAGGCCTCAATTGTGCGGGGATCAATGCGCTCTAGCGATGCGTATAAAGGGAGAGTCATAAATGGCAAAAAGTTGTAGGTCATGCCTGCAACCACCGCAACAGATGTAGAGGTAATCGTGGTTTGCGGGCCAAGCAAATGTAAGTTGCGAAGCGTAGGGACAAGAAAACCTTCTTCACCCAAAATTTGCTTCCATGCAATAGTGCGGAGTAAAAATGATGTAAAAAATGGTGCGACAACAAGAACTAATAATATATTTTTGAACTTTCCTGATTTAAAAGCAATTGCGTACGCCAAAGGATATGCAATAGCTAGTGCAAAAATAGTTGCCAGAGTTGCATAAACAAAAGAACGGGCAAACTGTTCGCGATTTTCAAGAAATGCATCAATGTAGTTACCAAATGCAAAAGTTTGCTCATACTGGCCGGTGTCTCCACCAGAAATAGGAGTCTGAGTTGAAGTTTGGGCTAAGTTAACAATTGGCAGAATAAAAAATGTGAAGAGAAAAGCAAACCCTGGGAATAAAAGCAGGTAAGGAACACGGACCTTTGGCAAGGCAGTGCGCATTACTCGTCAAGCTCCTCTGGATTGACCTCAGTACCAGCTTCAACATCTTCATCACCGCGTAATCCAAAAGTAAAAGTCGGTTCCCATGAGATAACGACTTCTTCACCTTTGTTAAATGGTGGAACTCCGTCATCATTTTGCTCAAAAACCATTAACTCTTGTCCCCATGGCATGGCGACTACGTATTGTGTACTCACGCCGATATATGAAACATCCTCGATCCGTCCGCCAGTTAAAGTATTTCCACGCACTTGGGTGCCAGTTCGTGAGATGCGGAACTTCTCTGGGCGAATACCTGCGTAGAGTGAACTATCAACTGCATGACTTCGCGACTTTGCCATTGAAATCTTTTGTCCAAAGAGATCAATGACTAAATTATCGCCATCACTGCCATCAATTTTTCCTTTGATTAGATTTGATTGCCCCAGGAAGTTAGCAACAAATGCTGTCTCTGGATCATCATACAAATCGGCCGGAGTTCCCATCTGCTCAATTTTTCCCTCATTCATCACCGCAATCGTGTCAGCCATAGTCATGGCTTCCTCTTGATCATGGGTAACATGAACGAAAGTCAGTCCAACTTCTCGTTGAATCCACTTGAGCTCAATTTGCATCTGGCGGCGCAGTTTTAAATCAAGTGCACCCAATGGCTCGTCCAAAAGCAAGAGCGCAGGGCGATTAACAATTGCGCGAGCAAGTGCGATCCGCTGTTGCTGACCACCTGATAACTGTGTTGGTTTACGCCCAGCTAGGTGCGGAAGCTCCACCAAGTTCAGGACTTTTTCAACCTGTTCTTTAACATCTTTTAATCCGCGGCGCCTAAGGCCAAATGCGATATTTTCAAAGATCGTTAGATGAGGAAAAAGTGCATAGTTTTGAAAAACCGTATTAATTGGGCGTTGATACGGACGCGTTGTTGTAATGTCGGTTTCACCCAAGTGAATACTTCCAACTGTTGGCTCTTCTAATCCAGCCACCATACGAAGTGTTGTTGTTTTTCCACAGCCTGATGGGCCAAGCAGTGCAAAAAAAGAACCCTTCGGGATCGTGAGCGTCAAATCATCGACAGCTTTAAAATCCCCATATGATTTAGTGATACGAGTAAGCCGAAGATCTCCTCTGGCTTCAATTGGATCTATCGCCACAAGTTACCTAGTTGCCTTGAGCCTTTTGGAAGGCCTCAGCCCAGGTGGTTTCCTCATCAGGTGTAAGTGAACGGAATACGTTTAGACGAGATGACGTCTTCTCGGTAGGGAAGATGTACTCACTAGTTGCAAGCTCTGGTGCGATTTTTTCCATCTCAGCTTGAGCGCCTTTAACTGGACACACATAGTTGACGTATGCGGCAACTTCAGCAGCAACTACTGGATCGTAGTAATAATTAATCATCTTTTCACCATTGGCTTTTCCGGCGGCCGATGCAGTTGAAGGAATCATTAAGTTATCGCCAGAGATTGTGCCACCAGATTCTGGAATTGCGAAGTCAAATTTGCCTTCATTTTCGCTGGCAAGAATGAACATATCCCCTGACCAACCGATTACGGCAGTGGCATCACCTGAAGTTAAATCCTCAGCATATTCATTACCCTTCACGCCGCGAATCCAACCATCAGAGATTTTCTGTGCCATGAAATCAACTGCATTCATAAATTGATCTTCAGTTACCTTAGTGATGTCAACACCTTGTGCCAATAAAATCACACCAATTGTGTCGCGCATTTCGGTAAGTACAACGATTTTACCTTTGTTCTGCGGTGCGAAAAGATCATCAAGCGTACGAATTCCTTTAGGATTTTTCTCAGTGTTCCAACCAAAGCCAGCCATGATGCCTTGCCACGTCAATGATGATTCACGGTTTGGATCATACGATGGAGATTTGAGCGAATCAAGAATGTTTCCATGATTCGGAATGTTCGCTAAATCAAACTTTTGCGTGTAACCCAAACGCATCCAGCGTGCAGCCATCCAATCAGTTGGTGTAACTACGTCATAACCAATATCTTCACCTAATTTTAATTGAGCTTGCACTTTTCCAAAGAACTCATCATTATCGTTGTAATCTTCAAAGTACTGAGCATCTATTCCAGTTTGATCTGCGAACTTAACCAAAGTTGGATACGTCTTGCTCTCCTCATCAAAATCTAAATAAAGCGGCCAATTGCCCCAACGAACTGAGTTATCTGACGATCCAGAATCCCCTCCACCGCCGCATGCAGATAAAAGACCAACAGCTCCCAACCCACCTGCGCCTGCTAGAACGCTACGACGCGAAAGGCGAGCGCTAAGAATTGAACGTGCTTCTGGAGAAAGTGATCGCTCTTTGGCCATGATGATGTACTCCTTAATTTCTATGAGGTAATGGAGCAGATTCTATGCCCCAAGATTAGTCATGACGTGCTTTATCCGCGTGTAATCTTCAAAGCCATAGGCCGATAAATCTTTGCCATAACCCGAACGCTTAAAGCCGCCATGAGGCATTTCGGCGACAACTGGAATATGGGTATTGATCCACACGCATCCAAAGTCAAAGGCCTTTGCAATGCGCATCGCCCGGCCATGGTCCTTGGTCCAAACGCTAGAAGCTAGGCCGTAATCAACTCCATTGGCCTTAGAAATGGCGTCGGCCTCGTCGGTAAATTTCTGGACGGTGATGACAGGCCCGAAAATCTCATTTTGAATCATCTCGTCATCTTGCGCTAACCCTGCGACTACCGTTGCTGGGAAGAAAAAGCCTGGTCGATCCAGTGCAGTGCCGCCCGTCATGACAGTGGCATGTGAGGGTACTCGCTCTAGAAATCCAGAGACCCGCGCTAGTTGGTTAGCGTTGTTAACTGGTCCAAGAAACACATCTTCATCGGGTGCACCAATTGCAACTGCTTGAGCCTGCGCCGTTAGCAGAGCTACAAAATCATCATAAACACTGTCTTGAACTATTACACGTGTGGCCGCTGTGCAGTCTTGGCCAGCATTGAAATAACCTGCGATTGCAATTGCCTCTGCAGCTGCTGGCAAATCAGCGTCAGCAAATACAACTACAGGAGCTTTTCCACCTAGTTCGAGGTGTACCCGCTTAAGTTGAGTTGCTGCAGATTGTGCAACTTGAATTCCAGCGCCGACTGAACCCGTGATTGAGACCATGTCAGGGCGTTTATGCTCAACAACGGCGCGACCAGTTTCGCGCTCGCCACAAACAACATTGAAAACTCCTGCTGGTAAAAACTCTGACATGACTTGAGCCATCCAGACTGTTGATGCTGGAGTTGTATCACTTGGTTTAAGCACAACTGTATTTCCAGCGGCAATCGCTGGTGCCCATTTCCAAACTGCCATCATCATCGGATAGTTCCATGGTGTTACTTGTCCAATTACTCCCACTGGTTCGCGACGAATCATCGATGTCATCCCCGGCATATATTCGCCGGCAGATTTTCCTTCGAGATTTCGTGCAGCACCTGCAAAGAAGCGAATCTGATCCACCATCGGTGGAACTTCTTCCGACGTTGTTAATGAAATTGGTTTTCCAGTATTGCGACATTCAATATCAATAATCTCTGATTGCCGCTCTTCAATTGCATCTGCAATTTTCAACAGTGCACGCTGGCGCTGTGACGGCGTTGAATCGCGCCATCCAGCAAAAGCGTTGCTGGCCGCAGTAAATGCCGCATCCACATCGGCCGCATTTGATTTTGGCGCAGTCGCATATGCAGCACCAGTTGAAGGATTGATCAGTGATGTTGTTTGGCCGGATGTACTATCAACGGCCCTGCCATTAATGAAGTTCGTTAACTTTTCCATGGTTATGAGCCTACCAATTCAGGCAAAGGCTAACTAGTCGGTTCTAGTTTTTTCTGCTGCCGCCAGTTGCCCACAAGCACCATCAATTTCCCGACCCCGAGTATCTCGAACCGTGACCGGAACTCCGTAGCTTTCTAAGATGCGGACGAATTCGGCCTCGTCCTCACGGCGAGATGCCGTCCATTTAGAACCGGGAGTGGGGTTGAGTGGAATTAAATTCACATGTGCATTTCGATTTTTCAATAGGCGACCCAGTAAATCTGAGCGCCAGGATTGATCGTTAATATCTCGAATTAACGCGTACTCGATTGAATACCTGCGGCCTGTGCGCTTTTCATAAGCATCGGCCGCGGCAAGAACTTCTCTTATTTTCCACCGTGAATTAATCGGCACGAGAGTATTTCGTAGTTCGTCATCTGGAGTATGAAGGGAGACTGCCAAAGTAACTGCGATGCCCTCTTCAGTAAGTTTTTCAATTCCATTCACGAGCCCCACGGTTGATACTGTCACCGAACGCGCACTTATCCCTAAGCCATCGGGGCTGGGGTCCGTGATGTTTCGTACCGAGCGGATAACCGCGTTGTAGTTTGCAAGTGGTTCGCCCATTCCCATAAAAACTATATTTGATAATCGTGTTGGCCCGCCAGGTAGTTCACCATTTGCACACGTCCGTGCAGCGGCAACTATTTGTTCCGTAATTTCTCCAGCGCTTAAATTACGAGTAAGGCCGGCTTGACCAGTTGCGCAGAATGGACAGTTCATTCCACATCCAGCTTGAGAAGAGATACAAACCGTAGTGCGATCGGTGTATCTCATTAAAACACTTTCAACTAAAACGCCATCATGAAGTTTCCATAAATCTTTACGAGTCATGCCATCATCGCAGGTCACCGAACGCACCAGCTCAATGAGTTTAGGAGTTAATGCAGCAGCAATGCTCTGGCGCATCTCGGCCGGAATATCACTCCAAGTCTGTGGATCATCTGAAAGATGTGAAAAGTAGTGTGTTGCCACTTGGGTTGCCCGAAAAGCTGGAAGACCTAGCTCTTGTGCAACCTCACGGCGCTCTTGCGGTGAGTAGTCAGCTAAGTGTTTAGGAGTTTTTTTACGCTGTACTGGCTCGTCAAAAACTAGCTTAATTTCAGGAAGGGTCATAACCAGGCTTTCACTAGTTCAAGTGCCAGCCACAATGCTGGTGCTGAAATTAAAACTGAGTCCAGACGATCAAGCATTCCTCCGTGGCCCGGGAGCAAAGAACCCATATCTTTTAACTCCAAATCCCGCTTCATGGCGCTCTCAATTAAATCCCCGCACGTTGCCGTAAATACAATCATCAATCCCACAACCACGCCAATCCACCAATGCATGGTCATGATGTATTTAAAGGCAAGGACTCCCCCGATAACTGTGAAAATTAGCGAGCCAGCTAAACCTTCCCAACTCTTTTTTGGAGAAATCTTTGGTGCCATTGGGTGCTTGCCAATAAGTACTCCAACGATATAGCCGAATGTGTCGTTGCACGAAACTAGGATCACAAAAGTCATAACGCGTTCAAAACCTGTACTCGTTCGCCCTAACAAAATAAGAAAGCCACCTAAGAATGGTAAATATAGAAGTGAAAAAGTTGTAGCTGTTGCACTTGCTACAAAGCCTTCAGGGCCTTTCGTTAAAAGTTGAATTAACAAAATCGGAATCGCAATAGCAGTTGCAACCGCAAGCCCTGCTACCCCACCATTCCAAGCTGCGTATGAGAGTGCAATCGTTGCAATAATCAAGGCATTGATAGAGAGATAAGTGCCTCTAATTCTAAATGCGCGGACAATTTCTCGGATACCCAACAAGACAGCAACAGTAACAACTACAGCAAATATTTCACGGCGGTAAGCCAACGCAAACCAGATCAGCGCAATTAATGAAAGTGAGACACCAATAGACGGTAAAAGTTTGCGCCCAGCCCGCTTATTAATGGCCTCATTGAGCGAGTGAATATCAGACATTGACTTGTTCCCCTAAATTTCTAGGAGCTCAGTCTCTTTATGTTTGAACATCTCATCAATTTGAGCAACGTGGACTGCGGTGATTTTCTCTAACTCTTTTTCGCCACGAGCAACATCATCTTTTCCAACATCGCCATCTTTTTCCATCTTTTCGACGGCTTCTTTGGCAGTGCGGCGAATATTGCGGATGGATATTTTTGAATCCTCCGCTTTGCTTTTTACGAGCTTGATGTACTCCTTGCGGCGCTCTTCGGTAAGTTGAGGAAAATTGATTCTTATGAGCCCGCCATCACTGGATGGATTAACACCTAAATCAGAGTCGCGAATAGCTTTTTCAATGCTGGCCATTGCACCTTTATCAAAAGGGGCAATTGTTGCCATGCGAGCTTCTGGAACTTGGATTGATGCCAACTGCGACAATGCAGTGTAAGTGCCATAGTAATCAACCATAATTTTATTGAACAAGGAGGGATGTGCGCGACCAGTACGGATTGCTGCAAAATCATCTTTAGCAACTTCTACGGCTTTGCCCATCTTAATATCGGCATCCTTGAGAACTCCTGCTATATCTGACATTACTACTCCTCTGTTCTTCTTCCTTGATCGCTTAAGCGACCAAGGTTCCAATCGATTCACCGCGAACTGCGCGGCCAATGTTTCCATTGCTCATAAGATCAAAAATGACTATTGGCAGTTTGTTCTCACGACACAGAGCAAAGGCTGCGGCATCTGCGACTGCTAAGGATTTAGATAAAACTTCATCGTAAGAGATGCTTTCATACTTAGTTGCACTTGGGTCTTTTTTCGGATCTGCGCTGTACACGCCATCGACACCACTCTTAGCAAGCAATAAAGCTTCTGCGCCGATTTCCAGTGCGCGTTGCGCCGATACAGTGTCGGTAGTAAAAAATGGCATTCCCGCGCCAGCGCCAAAAATCACTACGCGACCCTTTTCTAAATGGCGGATCGCGCGAAGTGGAATATAAGGCTCAGCAACTTGACCCATTGTGATGGCAGTCTGCACTCGGGTTTGAATGCCTTCTTTTTCCAGAAAATCTTGAAGCGCTAAACAATTCATAACCGTGCCAAGCATTCCCATGTAATCAGCTCTTGAGCGATCCATTCCTCGCTGTTGCAGTTCAGCGCCACGGAAATAGTTTCCACCACCAACAACGATGGCTACTTGGACACCAGAACGTGCAACATCGGCAATCTGTTTTGCAATATCTTGAACAACGTCGGGATCTACACCAATGCCTTTGGCACCACCAAAAACTTCGCCAGAAAGTTTAAGGAGCACCCGCCGATACGTTCCTCTTGTACCGGGCATGAGTGCTCCTTTTTAACTCGTTATGGTTTAACTCGTTACTTTTAACTCGTTATGGTTTAAATCTTAAAGGTTTTATCCTTAAAGGTTACTGACCCACGCGGAAGCGATGGAAGGCCTTAACGGCTGTTCCTGCCTCATCGAGAATCTGCTTCACAGTCTTCTTGGCATCTTTGGCAAATGATTGCTCGATTAAGGAAACTTCCTTCACAAAACCCGTCACGCGACCTTCAACGATTTTAATCAGAGAAGCCTCGGGCTTGCCCTCTTCGAGTGCTGTTTCATGGGCAATGCGTCGCTCATTTTCAATGAGCTCTGCAGGAACATCTTCACGATTAACGAACTGAGGCGCGAAAGCTGCGATGTGCTGTGCAATATCTTTTCCAACTTCTCCAGCATCTTTTGCTAACTGAACAAGCACACCTACCTGTGGAGGCAAATCTGGGCTTGTGCGGTGTAGATAGATTCCAACTGGTGAGTCTTTAAGAACGGCTATGCGACGAACTTCAATTTTCTCACCCAACATTGCGTTAGCTTCGTCGATGACAGACTGAACAGTGCTGCCATTTGCCATCGTTGATGCAAGAAATGCTTCTACAGAATCTGACTGCGCATTTTGCAAATGTGCAAGAAGCTCGTCGGCAAGTGCAACGAAGCGTTCGCCTTTTGCAACGAAATCTGTTTCACAGTTGAGCTCTAACATGACGCCGAGATTTCCTTCTACCTTAGCAACGACCGCGCCGTTTGAAGTCAAACGACCTTCGCGCTTAGTAACACCCTTAAGACCCTTGACGCGAATAATGTCAATCGCCTTGTCGTAATCGCCTTCAGCCTCATCAAGTGCCTTTTTGCAATCAAGCATTCCGGCAGCAGTTGCTTCGCGAAGTCTCTTTACATCTTCAGCTGTATATGCAGCCATGGAAACTACTCTCCCTCTACTGGTGTTACAGCTTCAGCTGGAACTTCGGATACAGCAACATCACTTGTTGGCTCGACTACTGGCTCTGATATGCCAGCAATCTCTTTCTCCCAATCAGCAAGAGGCTCTCCAGCGGCAACTTCTGCAACGACATCTGACTTAGTCTCTTCCTTCACAGTTGCAGAGCGAGCAGCAAGGCCAGCAACGATTGCATCAGTGATAACGCGGGTGAGCAAGCCGATTGATCGGATCGCATCATCGTTGCCAGGAATCTTGTAATCAACTTCATCTGGATCGCAGTTTGTATCCAAAATTGCGATGACTGGAATTCCAAGCTTCTTAGCTTCCTGAACTGCTAAGTGCTCTTTCTTGGTATCGACAACCCAAATCGCTGAAGGCAACTTAGTCATGTGGCGGATACCGTCAAGGTTCTTAAAGAGTTTTTCGCGTTCGCGACGAAGCATCAAAAGCTCTTTCTTTGTAAGCAACAAATCATTTGTGTTCTCAAGAGCTTCGAGCTCCTTAAGGCGCTGAATGCGCTTATACACAGTTGGGAAGTTAGTAAGCATTCCGCCTAACCAGCGCTCTGTAACGGTTGGCATACCAACGCGTGCAGCTTGCTGAATGATCGGCTCGTGTGCTTGCTTCTTAGTTCCAACAAATAAAATGTGGCCGCCCTTTGCGACCGTGTCTTTTACAAACTCATAGGCATTATCAATGAGGGCAAGTGACTGTTGGATATCGATAATGTAAATACCGTTGCGCTCAGTGAAAATAAAACGCTTCATCTTTGGATTCCATCGACGAGTCTGGTGTCCGAAGTGGACTCCACTGTCGAGGAGTTCTCTCATTGTTACAACTGCCATGGCAGGGTTACTCCTTCTTAGTTTTTTAGCGCATGCGCAAAAAACCGCTCGGTTGTGGCTTAACTATTTGTTAGGCCCGTCGCACTGAGATTCATCGACCGAATAAACGGACCGAGATGATTCACCAACCAAAAGGTTAGGCAGTGCTGAGATGTCACCGCCGGATTGCTCCACTGGTGCAAGGGGAATCTTACCTGAGGTGCGAGCGCAGAATTACCGTCCGATCAAGCGTAAAAGACCCCACGAAGTAATTCGGAACATGGCCTCAGCGGCGATGGAAAATGACATTTTGCTTGTGCCTTGGGCTCGCTCAATGAATGTGATTGGAATTTCGCCTATCGTGGCCTCACAAGCTAATGCCCTGCGGGTCATCTCGATTTGAAAACAGTATCCCTCACTTTTGATTGAGGCGACATTCATCTTTTTCAGCAGTTTTGCATCATAAATTCTAAAACCGGCAGTTGAGTCTTTAATGCCGAGGGAGAGTAAGGTATTTGCATAAGCATTAGCCCCGCGGGATAGATATTCACGGAACTTGCTCCAATTTTTTGTCGCGCCATCTTCAATCCACCGCGATCCAATCAAGAGATCTTCACTACCAATCCACTCCATCATCTTTACCAAATCGGCAATCTGATGTGATCCATCGGCATCCATTTGAATAATCTGTTGGTAACCGCGGTCAATTCCCTCTTTAAAGCCAAGTCGGTAGGCACTTCCGAGGCCAAGCTTTCCGCTTCGGGAAATTACTTCAACACCTTTGGCACGACAAAAATCGGCAGTGCCATCAGGTGACACATCATCGATGATTAAAATGTCTACCGGAAGTGATGCGAGTCCATCCAAAAGCCGACCTATACTTTCGATCTCATTGAATGTAGGAACAACTACCAGAGAATAATTATGCACGTGGATGTGCCTGCTTAAAGACTTTATGGAGTCGTTCGGTTGAAACATGGGTATATATCTGTGTTGTTGCCAGTGATGCATGACCCAAAATCTCTTGCACGGTACGCAAATCAGCGCCGCCTTCTAACAGGTGCGTAGCTGCCGAATGCCTCAATGCGTGAGGACCCATTCGCTCGATGCCTTCAACTGCCGATAGCGCTTCATAGACAACCGTGCGCACAGTTCGCTGATCTATTCGCTTTCCGCGAGCGCCTAAGAAAACTGCTTGACCGGAATCTGGTTTGAGCAAAGATTCACGAGCCCCTTCTAT
>CAFBLH010000014.1_pt1 | contig 29580 bp, 28 predicted proteins | sample 7268051 | NCBI WGS metagenome assembly CAFBLH01 (sample SAMEA6814031, study PRJEB35770) | freshwater metagenome | biome: Freshwater; feature: Freshwater reservoir; material: water | place: Czech Republic | collected 2016-04-20 | depth 30m m | reverse complement strand
CCACTTCATTCCTTTCGATAGAACGTCCTGCCACGGAGGCAGTTCGTTTGGTCTGGCCCAGAAGGTACGGAGACCCACCGACGGACCGAGCTAGTGACCACAGAGGCTGTGGGCAACGTGCTTCGGGCGGAAGATGGAACCGCTCTGGTTTTACGGCATAAGGATAACCGAACACCTGTTCGAAAGGTAACATGTGGCACTGACAAATCTGAGCGTGTCGCTGGTATCTCGAGCGCCCATACTTATCCCGTGCTTATCCTCCTGCCGCCAAGTGAAAAGAAGGCAGCCGTTGCAGGGCCCGCAATCTCGGTCTATACGGGGGTTTTATACAGCGCCTTGGGATGGGCCACCCTCAGTGAGTCCGCCCAAGCGCGTGGGGAAAATAGCATCGCCATCATCTCCGCCAAGTACGGGGTGCTCAAGCCCCTAGATGAAATCGCACCTTACAAAGAAAAGATTAACACCGGTGCAATGCGCGAATCCGTGAGCACGACGTTGGCTGCACTATCAAGTGAGTTAATAATCGATTGCAGATCCTCAACTTATAAAGGCGTCTGGACTCCTCCATACGATAAAAATGTGGAGATCAAAGTGTTTACAAAAGTCGATGGAGTGAAGAAAGTCATCACTCATATGTCTAAGAAAACTCGTGGCGAAGTTACACGCTTGCTATTGCTGAGTGAGATACCTCCAAAAAACCCAAAAGAGCTGGCTGAGATTGTTTCGGCAGCCTTTGATTGCGAACTCTTTGACTCAAACGGTAAAGGGCCATGGTTTCTTGAAGTTATCGCGCAATAACTATCGCTTCTTATAACCCTTTGGGCAAACTGGTTTAATTGCAGTAACTTTCTTAACTAATTTACCTTTAATGCATGTGATTGTTGTTTTTTTAAGTGCGGCAGCTTTTGCCTCTGCCTCCTGCTTTGCTTTCAGCTTTGCCGCAGCTTTTGCCTCTGCCTCCTGCTTTGCTTTCAGCTCTGCCGCAGCTTTTGCCTCTGCCTCCTGCTTTGCTTTCAGCTCTGCCGCAGCTTTTGCCTCTGCCTCCTGCTTTGCTTTCAGCTCTGCCGCCTGCTTTGCTTTCAGCTCTGCGGCAGCAATGCGATCTGCATTTGGAGAGATGTATTGCTTAATTACGATTGGAACATAGCCATATTCAAGTCCTTTTGGCGGTGTGACAAGCATTCCTTGATCAAATGTTGCAAGTGAACCCTTTGTAGGTTCCGACATTAACGCCGAATGCGCCCACTCCTTTTGCATTTTTTCAATTGCAGACTGCAGATTTGCCTTCTCGCTGCTATTTAACTCAAATCTTTGAAGTGCAGGTTGATCAACAAATTTATACCATCGATAAACCACTTGGCTTCCATCGCTGAGATCAGTAGTGAGATCTGAAGAAGCACTAGGTGAGGCATCCCACCAGGATGGATATTGATACACAAAAAACGAGTTAAACTGCGGATTTCCAAAACTAGCCCTTACAAGTGCTTCCGGAGCCTGCGCAGCAGGAATTTCTACTTTCGTATTCTCTGATTCCAGAAAATACTGCGGTAGTTTGATCATTCCACTCTTACCAGGCGCACTGAAACCATAAGCATTGTCGCTATCGAAGGTCTTGGCTGAAAGTAGCTTAGAGAGAGTACCTAGTGTTTTTCCTCCTTGATAAATTTCGGGGGAATTTCCTACAAGTTTTCCAGAATAGATTTCCTGATTGGTTAATGCAGTTGGCAAATTTCCTGTACCAATAAGTGCACTCTTTAAACTTGAACTAATCGCTTTGGATGAATATGCCCTAAAATCGCGTCCAATTGAAAATTCGCCATTTGAATCTACAGGAACCTCTAAATCCGGTATTTTTGTATAGATTTTGCCAGTTAAATCAACATACTTGTAATAAGGAATTTCATTCCATTCTGATGCAAGTCCTCCAACCCATGCTGATTTCACATCCAGAGTTAAATTCTTCTGAAGTGGATTACTACTCGATCCATCAACCCAAAATTGGGGAGCTACAAATACCAGTGGGCCTTTAAAATTACTGGAGTTCATAAAAAGTGTCCACGAGTTATCGCCGGCTTGTGATCCAAAGGCATGATCAAATCTTGGCAAGTTGAGTGAATGCCAGGTAACTCCAAGCTGCGGGGCAGAATCATCCCTCTGAAAAACCATTCCATCGGGTGGCATCAATATTTGATTACTTATCTGGATTAGACCGGTTTGCTCTCGGGCAGTTGGAGTTTCCGTGAAAAAACCCCATCCCGGAGTCGCAAGTTGGGTCGAGTAGCAGTTTTGTGTCACGTTTACCATGTACTTGGGGTAAGCAGTTGAAAATTTCTCCTCTCCCCACCAACCTAAACTTCCCTCAATAGTTTGAAATAAACTTAGCCCCAATGTGCCATTATTGGGATTGCTCACATCGTTGTCATTAGCACATAGCTTTTGGGCAGTACTCGCAGAGACAGTCTTATTGTTAGGAATAATCCAGGTTGAACTTAGACCTAAACTTAATTTATCAACCCGCGTTGCAGTTAATGCCCACAAGGTTGAATACCAGCCAAAACCTGAGCCAAAGCTTTCAGGAACTAGGGTTTGAAATCCAGCGGCGACATAAAAACCGCCATATGAACTGGCGATTCCACCACCTTTATTAAACTGTGGTGCATTTATTGGCCATGGGTCTGATGTTGCACGAAACTCCGGAGACCCCGAGGGCTTAAATGAATTGTTAGAACCAGTTGAACTTTCGATTAATCCCGAATTGGTTACAGAGTTAAACTCATAAGATGCAAGTAGAGAAGCATCTGAAATTGAAGTAGCAACTTGTGCATCTTCGCCTATCTGTAATGGAGTCCTGACTGTGTTCCAAATTCTTAAATTATCTATACAGCCATTTATAAATTCTCCAAGCGTAAGGCCGGCCCCCTCTCCGAGCCTAGTATCTGTCCCTTCCTCCTGTTTGAGTAAATAATCGGAAGTCGAAGAAAAGAGTTTGCCATTAAGATAAAATTTACCGATCTCCGCGGCGCTGTGGGTTAGCGCAATATGAGTCCAGCTTTTTACGGGCATCTTAGCTCCCGTATCAGGCCAGCTGCCACCTGCTCGAATTTCTAAATCTGGAGTAATTCCTAAAAAGAAAGGGAATGATATACTTCCTTGAGAAATAATTTGAGCATAAGATTTTTCATCTTTGTTAAGATAAAAATCAAATTCAATTGTGAAATCAGATGTAACTGGTATTAATTTAGTGCTAGCCTGTAAATATTGACGCGAATTTAAAACTAGGCAATTATCACTAGCCAAGGCTTGAGATTCGATGAGCTGAAGTGGCAGAAGGGCGAGTATGGCAACAAAAACGACTCTCCCTATTCGCATTAAATTAATCTAGTCTAAAACTCCTGGAATTTTCCAAAATAAACTCAACAGTTTTTTCTGGGCGATCCCACATTGGTGCATGTCCGCATGAATCAAGAACAATTATCGGGGACTTTTCACTATCGAAGCCACCGACCCGCCCCACTCTAGATTTCAAGAGATAATACTTTTATGAGCCTCGCCAACAATCCAATCTTGCCTGGCTTCTATCCAGATCCTTCGATTATTCGTGTTGAAGATGATTTCTATATTGTGAATTCGAGTTTTGAGTATTTCCCAGCGATTCCAATTTGGCACTCAAAAGATCTCATTCACTGGCGACAGATCGGAAATGCCATTGATCGTGCTGACCAAGGCTTGGACTTAAGCGAGGTTAATCCATCAGGTGGTGTGCAGGCAGCGAGTATTCGTCATCACAACGGCGTCTTCTATATAACTTCTACGCGAGTCAAGCGGCAATGGCCAGGTTCTGACTATCACTTTGTAATTACTGCAACCGATATCAATGGACCTTGGAGTAAATGTCATTTCGTTGAAGATGCTTTTGGAATCGATAGTTCACTGTTTTTCGATGACAAGAAGGTGTATTTCTTAGCTAATCGCTTAAAAGCAGAGCCAAAGAATGAAACTGATACTGAAATCTGGATGAGCGAAATTGAATTAAATGCTTTTAAGTTAATTGGTGAGAAACATATTTTGTGGGATGGCACTGGCGGAATTTTTCCTGAAGGTCCCCGCATGTATAAACGTAATGGCTGGTACTACTTACTTATTGCCGAAGGTGGCACTTTGCATCACCACACCACAACTATTGCTCGTAGCAAAAGCGTGACTGGGCCATTTATCTCTAGCCCCCGTAATCCCATACTTACCCATAAAAATTTAGCGCGCGAACATCCAGTTCATAACGTTGGTCATGCCGACATGGTAGAACTGAAAGATGGCAGTTGGTGGGGCGTAGCACTTGCCTCCCGCCCTCGTGGTGGTTTCTATGATGGCGGAAATGTTAAGTATTCCTTCGGTGGTTATTACCGCAACTTAGGTCGTGAAACATTTATATTCCCCGTTACTTGGCCAATCGATGACCAGAGCCCCCTGTTTGCACCGGCTACCAGTCGCATTGAAGACAATTATGAGATATCTGGTTTGCCTGATTATCGGCAAAGTGATGTAGCCATAGGTTTCACTGACGAATCATTGGCAATCAAATGGGTGTCTATTCGTAATGAGAAGCGCACCTATTTCAATTTAATAGCCGAAAATACTCTGGCCTTGGAGCTACAAGACTCCTTCGAGAACACTTTTCTAGGCGTTCGCCAAACAGCCTGGAGTTTCAACTGCTCGTTAACCTTAGATTTAGCTGACTTGAAAAAAGGTGATGTAGTTGGGTTGGCCGCATACATCAAAGAAGATGCCTACCTATCACTCGAAATTAGTCGCGGTGAGAGCTTCCAGGTATCTGTGCAAGCCGCATCAGGTGAGCAAGCAACAACTTCAATCTCAACGGAACTATCCAGACTGTACATTGAGCTAACCGGAAGCGACCAGGATTACACCTTCAAAGTTCCTGAATTAAATTTTTCGCATACTCTCGATGGCCGTGAGATTTCCTGCGACATGACTGATTCACACACCGGAGTAATGATTGCCTTAATCGGCAAGAGTGGTTACAGATCTACGGTTGAATTCGCAAACTTCCAGCTTGGTTAATTGGACCTGGAGTTCCAACGAAAAAATGTCCTGTTATCTCAACTCGACCGCGAGATCGGCACAAATCACTTCCCAATCAGATATCTCGACTTGTCGCCAGTGATTTTTCGTACCAATTGTGCAACACTCGTCGAAATTATCATAACTACTACAAACAAAAAGACTCTGGTGCAAACATTTTTATAGAAAAAACTTAAGTAACCTATTTTAGAAATCGTATATAAAACAAAGCCATGTAAAAAAAATATAGGAAAGCTTAAGTTGGCTAACCTTCCTAAAAACCAAGAACTTTTATCAAAATATCTATAGAGTATCGAGAGAGAAAATAGAATCAGAGCAGACTCTTTTAGCACTACCAAGTCGATTCCTGAAAATTCAAATAGATCTGACTTATGGGAGTTTCCAACCACGCCTTTGAAATGCATCAAAGCTAGGGTTGACAAAAATGTAAATCCCAAAGGATACAAAAGCTTCATTACTATTTTCCGTACTCTAGCTTCGTGCTCAGAAAAATACATTCCAGATAGGTAGAATGGTGTGAAATAAATTACTGATTGAACCACATTAATATTTGCGGTAGGTCGCCAAGCAATTGAGGAAGTTACAAACAAAGCAATTATCATGGCTATTTTGAAATTCTGACTAAATCCTAGGAAGCGAAAATACAATGGTGTTAAGAGAAATATGCCAAGAATAAAAGGGATATACCAATAGGCTGATTGGGTTGCACCAGTGAGCAAATATAGTATGAACAAGTTAACGCTACTCAAACTGTCGTAAAATTGATGAGAGATTGGAAAAGGAGGTAATTTTCCATACCTCAGTAAGTTGAAGAATAAAAAGATTGATGAAAGGAGTAAGTAAGGAATACCGATATCGATGAACTTCATTTTAACAAACTTCGTATAAGTAATTCTCTGATAGTAGATTCTATGAAGAAAAAATCCTGAAATAAAAACAAAAAGAGCTGTAGCGCCGCTGGAAAAATTATATAGCGCTATACCCAAAGGCGAGCTGGGGGTAAAACCACCAAGACAATGACCTAAAACGATGAGCGAGATAGCTAAAGCTCTCAAGCTATCCATGTAATAGAGTCTGCCAACATTGGGATTATTACGCTGGAGTTTGACCACACCTCAAATATATTGCATCTGCAGCGCTCTTACAATTACTCCTACTTCATTCCCTCCTGGTTGATTCAAGTCTGACACCCCCTACTAAAATTACTTCAAGTTTTCTATGAGATAGTTACTCATGGCAGAAAAATCACTGATTATTAAAAAATGGACTGCGCGAGATGCAAGGCGCTGCATCATCACTCCGTCGGATTTAGATCATAAATACTCTCGTGGGGTTCTTGGAGTGATTACTGGCTCAGCCCAGTACCCAGGCGCAGCCGTTCTCACTACTTCAGCTGCAGCTGCAACTGGTATTGGAATGGTGCGTTTTCATAGCTCATCTGGCTTAGCTCACTTAGTGCTACATAAGACTCCTTCGGCAGTTGTTCAACCTGGAAAGGTTTCTGCATGGTTAATTGGATCTGGAGTTCCAGCGAGAAAATACTCCGATATCTCAACTTGGTTGCGACATCGTTGGTTTAAGTTGGCAACGTTGCAATCAGTTCCAACAATTTTGGATGCCGGTGCGCTCTCCCTTGCTGGCTCACTTGAACAGCCGACACTTATCACTCCACACAGCGGTGAACTATCCACTCTACTTACCGCACGTGGAGTTCCTGTCTCAGCTGAAGCTATTGAAGGTGACCCAAAGAAGTGGGTGCAGGGTGCAGCGAAGAGTTTGGGTGTAACTGTTCTTCTAAAAGGATCGATCACCTATGTTGCACATGATGATCTCTTAATTGAATTGCCTGCTGCAACGCCATGGCTTGCAACTGCTGGTACCGGTGATGTACTTGCTGGAATAATTGGGGCACTGATTGCGACAAACACGATTGAGATTTTAAACGACAATAATCGATTAGCAGAGGTGGCCGCAACCGGTGCATTCATTCATGCACGAGCGGCTCTTCTTGCCTCTAGGGGTGGCCCTATATCTTCTGAATCTCTTATTGAAGAGCTTGGTAGAGCCATCTCTCAAATACTTAAATAGATTCGGTGATTTGTACTTAATTTTTTTAACATTGCTACTCTGATTAAATGAATGAACGTGTGCTTGTTGTTGTTGATGATGGCTTTGAACTGGCAACAATAGTTCCAGCACTCAGATTACATGAGTTAGATATCATCGGTGAAGCGCGGAGTGAGAGTGTTGCGCTTAATTTAATGAGGCGACTTCAACCAGATGTAGTGCTTTTGGATATGCATATTGCTGGAATCTCGGCGATTAAAATCGCGATAAATCTCCGTAAAACAAATCCACTAGTCGGATTAGTTATTCTGGAAAGTTGTTCGGATGTTCGATTTTTAGGTGATAACCTCAATGATATCCCGGTCGGAACTACAATAATTCTTAAAAGATCAGCTACGGATATTTTAGTTTTATGTAATGCCATTACTGACTCCAAAGTAGCCGCGAATAAGGGGCTTGAGGTTTCGTGGATAAATGGAAATGTTTCTATACATGAAAAAGCTCTTCAAATTTTATCTGTACATCTGACTGATGGACAGGTGCAGACGCTACGTTTAGTTGCGGATGGTTTTACAAATGCACAGATTGGTCGAGTTCGATATACAAGCGAAAAAGCAGTTGAGCAGATAATCTCTCGTGTAGCACAAGAGTTTAATATTCAACCTGATCGAAATCGCAATATGCGAGTTCAGTTGGTCAATGAGTATTACAGATGGATAGGCGCGCCTCACCACTAAATTGTGATACATCCTGCAAACATTGCTAAAGTTGTAGGTTATGGAGCTAGGACAGATACGAGAGCGATGGAATGAAGTTCTCGATGCCCTGTTGACACGTGATCGCATCGCTTGGTTAGCTTTTTTTGATGCCCGCTTAGCCGATTTCGATGGCAGAGTTTTAATACTTGATTTTTCGGATAGCCAAAAATTAGGCGCGGCTCATGAATACTCATCTACGCGGCTAAAGCAACATGTTTTACTGGTAGCTGCAGTCAAAGATATTTTGAATATCGATGTTGTGATTGCAGAGCAATGAAACTTCGAATTCTGTTCATCGCACTGGCAGTGATTGGCATGGGACTGCCGAGTGCAGAGGGACTCACGAGAGAACTATCACTCTCCGTGCGTCAAACTCCATCAGTAACCGAAGCACTCGTAACTTTCTATGGGACGATGAAACCCGCTAAATCCGGGACAACGGTCTCGATCCAAATTAAGAATGGTTCGGCATGGGTGGCGACGCGCTTTAAAACTGCCACCGCAAAGGCCGGTACGTGGAAAATAACTGCGCTAGCAACGGCCTTAGATGCAAAAGTTACTTACCGTGCGACCGCAATTATTAGTGGAAAAAAGCTTTACTCACCATCTCGTACAATCACTATCAAACAGGTCCTAGAGATTTCGGAAGTAGACCCCGCCTTGGTTATTGGGCAACTAGGACCTGGTGGGCGTATTCATGGCGCAGACATAAGTCGTTGGCAACATCCTAATGACAAGGCAATTGACTTCGTAAAAATGTACGATGCTGGAGTTCGCTTTGTAATGATAAAGGCCTCGGATACTCGCGATAATGCCGATGCGTTATCTCTGAAATATCTTGCAATGGATCACAATGCGGCGCAGGCCGCCGGAATTTATACGGGTTTTTATCACTACGCAATTTTGCCCGATGTCATTGACAGTGATTCAGTCATTGCCGATGCAACGGCGCAAGCTCAAAAGGTAATCTGGCGGCTGGCATCCATTGGCGGCTATACCGAACGCGACTTACCATATGCTTTAGATCTTGAAAATAAGTGTGTGAGGCTTTCAACATCTGGTGCATGTCAAAAATATGCCCCACGCAGTCAAGTGACTTTGTGGACTACGACATTTTTGCGATTTCTCAAGGAGAAAACTGGTAAAACTCCGATTTTGTACTCTGGGCCATACTTTCTTGAGAACTCAATGAACCGAAATGCAGAGTTAACGCAGTATCCACTGTGGTTAGCACAGTATGCGATTGATCCTTCGGATCCACTTAACCAGCCTGGATTAAAGGCGAGCGGCTGTTATGTCCATTCTTGGACAGGTTCCAACTGTGATTCGCAGTGGACTATGTGGCAGTACACCTCGTGTGGAATTGCACCAAAGTACGGAGTCCCCGGAGCTCGATTAGATCTCAATCTTTTCAGAGGAAGCACACAAGCCTTCATGGATTTAGTGCAAGGCAGTTGGACCCCCACTCTTGTCGACCTGATGCCTAGTAACGAACCAACTCAGCTGACGGTTCTCAAACAATCTGCGAGTACGACCAACAAATATGTAACATTTGATGTGGCAGTTGTCCGCCCAGATTTATCTCCTGTTGTTACTGGAAGTGTGAAGTTGGTATTTGATCCACTCACCTCGCCAAGTATTAAACCAGTACAGAGTGTTTTACGTGCTACCAGCGGCGCTTGGACTTTGGCTATCAAAGGGATATCTGCAGGAACTTATACTGGGGAAATACTCTTTACCGATGTATCTAAAACACATGCTCAAAGCTCGCAAAATGTAGTTTTCACTGTGGAGCAAGGTCCAACACCATCACCTGTGCCAACACCAACAAATAAAGCAACACCTAAGCCAAAAGTTGATGGGTGTGCCAACCAGATTAAGAATTAACCTTTTCGCCTTGGCTGATGAGTTCGCCCAACGCATCTTGTTCACGATCAACGAGTGATATATATGCAGCAACCGAAGTCTTGCGCTCTTTATTAGACCATCCAAGAACTGGCGCAATAATCTCTGCGATGGAATCTGCTAAATCTACGCCATGATTTTCTGCTTCAAATGCGATACGTGTTCGACGCGAAATAACATCATCTACCGTGAGTGCGCCTTCATGACTTGCAGCGTAGAAAATTTCAGCCTTGATATACGGTAAATCTGTTGCAAGTTTCACAGCAAGAGATGGGCTCTCTTTTATCAGGAGCAAAATCTCACTAATCATCGAGCCATAACGGTTGAGCAAGTGACTAACCGTTTCAACTTCAAGCCCACTTTGACTTGCTATTTGATCCACTTGCTGAACCAGGGCAAAGTAGGCATCTGCTCCGACGAGTGGAAGTTTGTCAGTCACGGATTCTGGAGTTAATTTCCGGAGTTCATTGACTGCTAGATCAATTACGTCTTTACTCATAATCCGATATGTAGTGTATTTACCGCCGGCAATACTAACGAATCCAGGTGCGGGACGATCTACTGTATGTTCGCGAGAAAGTTTAGTTGTGACTGCGTTTTTAATATTTGCAACCAATGGACGCAGACCCGCATAGACCCCAATGATCTCTTCAACTTTAATCTTTGGCGTTAACACTCGATTGGCTTGGTCAACAATATATGCAACATCTTCCTGATTAGCTATCGGCTCGGCACGGTCTCCTGTATATGGCGTATCGGTTGTTCCAACAATCCATTTATTACCCCAAGGAATAATGAAGAGGACTGACACGGGAGTCTTAAGAATAATGCCAGCATTGGATTTAATTGCAGACCCGGGTAGCACAATATGAACGCCTTTGGATATTGTCACTTGATAGCCAGCTTTGAGATCAAACTTCGCATGGAGCTCATCGCTCCAAATGCCAGCACACATCACAGTCACTGTTGCCTTAATTGCAATTGGGTTTCCACTCACTAGATCCTTGGCATTAACCCCAATAACACGCCTGCCATCGCGGATGAGAGATTCGGCACTTACTCGCGTTGCGATAATCGCACCATGGCGTGCTGCAGTGCGAGCAACTGACAATGTATGGCGAGCATCATCTACCTGGGCATCAAAGTATTTTATTGCACCCATGATGATGTCGGGCCGTAGAGAAGGTGCGATCTCATTAATCTGCTTCTGGCTCAAATGTTTATGCCATGGTAGCGCCCGCTGGAAGCCACGGAGGGCGTCGTATAAGGCGAGACCAGCGCCAACATAAGTACGCTCTTTAAACTTTTCAGTTAATGGAAATAAGAATCCGATTGGTTTAACCAAGTGCGGACAGAGCGTTGACACCAATAGTTCGCGCTCATGGAGTGCCTCACGCACAAGTTTAAAGTCGTACTGCTCAAGGTAGCGAAGTCCGCCATGAATTAACTTACTGGAGCGACTCGATGTTCCTGCGGCGATATCTTGAGATTCAATCAGAGCTACTTTTAATCCACGTGATGCTGCATCAAGAGCTGCACCAACGCCATTGACTCCCCCGCCAATTACTAGAACATCAAAACTCTCACTGCCTAAAGTGGCAATAGCGCTGTCACGTTGTTGGGGGTTTAGCTGCGATAAAAACATATGCGTTGCATCTCCATTGCGGGCTTTGTAGAGTTAAGCCTAACGCAATAGAGACGGGTTTGACTTAACGTGAGATACATCGGCAGTTTGGATCAGGGAACAAGTAGCACTCGCTTCATGATTTTTGACCATGCAGGGAAAGTTGTCGGTCAACATCAAGTGGAGCATCGACAGATCATGCCGCATGCCGGCTGGGTCGAACATGACGCCTCCGAAATCTGGGAGCGCACACAAGAGGTAATCGTTGCCGCCCTTAAGCAGGCCGATATTTTGGGCTCGGATTTAGCTGCGATTGGCATCACAAATCAACGTGAAACTACAGTTGTTTGGGATGTCACAACCGGCCAGCCACTGTCCAACGCCATTGTGTGGCAGGACACTCGTTCGACAGAGTTTCTCTCGGGGTTAACTCCCGAAGACCAGAAAACTATTCGATACAAAACTGGTTTAACCATCGCTCCATATTTCTCTGGCAGCAAAATCAACTGGCTCCTTTCGAATGTTCCGCAAACTCATAGCGCCAATGCCCGCTTTGGAACGATTGACTCGTGGCTCTTGTGGAACTTAACTGGCGGGGTTCGCGGCGGGGTTCATGCAACAGATGTGACAAATGCAAGTCGAACTCTGTTAATGGACCTAGAGACTCTGGATTGGGATCCGCAACTTCTTTCAATCTTTGGAGTATCACGAGATTCACTTCCCGTTATTAATTCTTCATCAGAGCAGTTTGGTCTTACTGATCCACATGGTCCCTTTGGTACCGCAATCCCTATCGCGGGCATTTTAGGTGACCAGCAAGCAGCGATGGTCGGGCAGCTCTGCTTCGACCGTGGAGAATCAAAGACTACATATGGGACTGGAAACTTTGCACTACTCAATACTGGTACAGAGATTGTTAGATCAAAAAATGGATTGTTGACTACGGTCTGTTTTAAATTTGGAGATGAACCTGCGCGCTATGCACTTGAAGGTTCAGTTGCAGTGACAGGTTCGGCGATTCAATGGTTGCGCGATCAGTTGGGGGTTATCACACATGCCGCAGAGGTCGAAAAATTAGCCTCATCAGTTACTGATACTGCTGGCGTGTACTTTGTGCCGGCGTTTTCAGGCTTATTTGCTCCTTACTGGCGCAGCGATGCTCGAGGTGCAATCGTTGGACTCACTCGTGCAGCTACTAAGGCACACCTCGCACGTGCGGCACTAGAAGCGATTTGTTATCAAACACGCGACGTGATGGATGCGATGGTTGCCGATAGTGGTGTGCCAATGACAGAGATGCGAGTTGATGGTGGAATCACTGCCAACTCACTCTGCATGCAGATGCAAGCAGACATCATGGGAATCGAAATCTCTAAACCTCTCATCGCAGAGACAACGGCGCTAGGTGCAGCTTATGCAGCAGGTCTGGCCGTTGGTTTTTGGTCAACACAGGACGAGCTTCGAGAGCAATGGCAAGAGTCACGCCATTGGTCGCCTACTAGTACTCATGAAAGCCGTGAGGTTGGTTATGCGCAATGGAGAAAAGCTGTAGAGAAAACTTTTAATTGGGAGCAATAAACTACTTTCGCTTCGAAAAACTGCAGATTGCTTGCTCCCAGAGGTAGAGTATTGGCACTATGGCGCAGAGTAAAAAATTATCATCGGGGATTATCCGTAAAAACCGCGAGATGGCCGATGGTCGTACGATTCGATATTACGACACTGGAAATCAATTAAGAACTGCATCGGATAAAAGGCCAGTCGAAGCCCAGCCTTCAATCGGTGAACTTCGATTAGATCCCCTCGTCAACGAATGGGTTGCGATGGCCTCGCATCGCCAAGGCCGCGTCTTCTTGCCACCCAAAGAGCTCTCTCCACTTTGCCCAACAACAGGTGATCTCTTAACTGAAGTTCCGGAATCTGATTTTGAAGTCGTTGTCTTTGATAATCGCTCACCATCACTTCGACCTCCAGTTGGTGATTGGGCTCTGCCTGACCGCGTAGGTCCAGATACAGATTTAGGAACAGCTGCTGGAAAGTGTGAAGTAATTTGCTTCACTGCTGACCACGGAAAATCTTTTAAAGATCTTACTCCGCAACGCGTGCGCGTTTTACTTGAAGCATGGATAGATCGCACTGCAGAGTTATCTCTTGAACCATACATTGAACATATTGCACCGTTCGAAAATCGCGGTGAGGAAGTTGGGGTGACGCTTTCACACCCGCATGGTCAAATTTATGCGTACTCGTATCTGCCACCTCGAGTTGAAAAGATGTTAGCTGCAGCCAATTCTTATAAGAAGTCAACCGGTAAAGTCTTATTTGATGAAATCATCGCCCGTGAAATTCGAGACCAAGAACGTATAATTGTCCAAAATAATCGTTGGATTGCCTACGTGCCATACGCATCACGCTATCCGTTTGAAATTCATGTCACACCACTTAATCCTGTTGCTGATTTAGCTAATCTAACTGCTGAGGACCGTGATGCATTTCCAGAGATTGCCCTCGAAGTAATGAAGCGTTTAGACGGAGTTTTTGGAATTGAGATGGCATATATCGCGGCGTGGCACCAAGCACCCGTGCGTACCGGCCGGGATGTATTGCGACTGCATTGGCAGATAACAAGTGTTCGTCGTGCGCCTGGAAAATTGAAGTATTTAGCAGGCTCTGAATCTGCCATGGGTGCTTTTATTATGGACATGCGACCAGAGCAATCAGCCGCACAGCTTCGTGATGTGAAGCTTTAAATGCACGTATTAATTACTGGTGGCACTGGTTACATCGGTTCGATTGCCGTTGAAATTATGCGCACTCAGGGATTTGAAGTTTCAATTCTTGATGACTGCAGCACTGGCCATGCCGATTCCGTGCCAACAGGATTGCGATTTGTCGCAGGCTCTCTCTTAGTGCGTGCTGACATTGACCAAGCTCTTGAAGGTGTCGATGCTGTTTTGCACTTTGCGGGCAAATCTCTTGTCGGTGAATCAGTTGAAAAACCTGAGTTATATCAACGAATCAATGTTGATGGAACGCGAAATCTGCTCGATGCGATGAAATCGGCACATGTCATGAAAATGGTTTTTTCATCATCTGCAGCAACCTATGGTGAACCCAAAGAGGTCCCAATAAGAGAGAGTGCTGCAACATTACCAACAAATCCATACGGTGCAACTAAGTTGGCTATCGACCACATGATTACAGCTGAATCAAAAACTCATCATTTATCGGCAGTCTCGCTTCGCTACTTCAATGTTGCTGGTGCGCATAAAGCTGAGCGGGGGTGGCTATCAGAGCGCCATAATCCTGAAACGCATCTGATTCCAAATGTATTGCGAAGCACGCCAAATAATCCTGTACGAATTTTCGGGACCGATTGGCAGACCCCCGATGGAACATGTATCCGAGACTATGTACATGTTGTTGATTTAGTTAACGCACACATAAAAGCTCTTGAAACTCTGACGGGTACCGGTCATGAAATTTATAATTTGGGTAGCGGCACTGGATATTCAGTCAGACAAGTGATTGCAGCAGCAGAAAAAGCTACTGGCCAAGCAATCCCCACTCAAGACTCACCTCGCAGAGATGGCGACCCGGCAGTCTTAGTGGCAGATATTTCGCGTGCCAAGCAGTATCTTCAATGGGAGCCATCACTAGGCATCGAAGAGATGGTTGCCGACACTTTGCAATCGTTTCAATAATATGGCTAATTCATATATCTAGTACAACAGTGGCCAAGCCAAGGAGTAGAGATTATTCAACGGGGTTTATAGATATAACTTCTACTCCACCAATAGAGCTAAGAAGTTCAATTAAATCTGCTGGATTACTTCCTGGAACAGCAACGGTAATATCGTCAAAGCCTCGACCATTTTCAGATTTTAAAACTACAAGCTCGCGTATATCCCCACCGGCTGCACCGATTGCCGAAGCAAGCAACCCAAGTGAGCCAGGACGATCTGGAAGGGAGATTTGAAGACGAAATAGAGCCATGCGTAGATTCTAGCGTGACCCTATTTTATCTGCGCTACAGATTCCCTTCGAGAATCATTTTTCCTGCTAGTTCGATGGCGCTGAACCTAAGAGAACAGTGAAGGTTTTCTGCCCACCTTCAGGCAGATCAACAACCACTTTGACTGTTGAGCCTGGTGCATATGAGCGGATTCGAACAATCGCCCCAATTTGATCGGCAATTTTCACACCATCAATTGACCGAATGATTGAACCGACTGGAATCCCAGCCTTATCTGCAGCTTCTCCTGGGCTCAGTTTTGAAATTTTGGCACCAACGCCGGTGTAGGTGTTATCAAAATAGATTCCGAGTAGTGGTCTTGTAGATTTTCCAGTTGCAATTAACTCTTCGATAATTCGCTTCGCTTCATTAATTGGAATCGAAAATCCCAGTCCAATACTTCCACTAGTCCCCCCACTTGTAAGCGTTGCAATTGCTGAATTAACTCCAACTATCTTGCCCGCTGCATCAAGTAATGCCCCACCGGAGTTACCTGGATTAATTGCTGCATCAGTCTGAATTGCGTTTACGTAAGATTCAGCACCAGTTGTTCCTGTTGTCACTGGTCGATTAAGTGCAGAAACAATTCCGCTTGTTACTGTGCTTGCCAATCCCAACGGAGAGCCAATTGCAACAACTGGGTCACCGACACTTAGTTTCGATGAATCACCAATCGAAATTACCGGAAGATTTCCTTTATCAATTGTAATCACGGCAATGTCATACGTAGAATCTCTTCCAACTATTGTCGCAGGGTAAGTATCACCATTAAGAAGTTCGACAGTTATTGTGCCAGTTGTTGCAGCACCTTCTACAACATGGTTATTGGTGATGATGTACGAGCTCGTCGAACTCGTTCGATAAACTGATCCAGATCCCGTGCCTGAACCATCTGTCGACGTGACTTTTATCGATACCACTGAAGGAGTTACTAATGCTGCGATGGTTTTTACATCAATCGACGAGCCGCCTAAAGTAACTAAAGTGCGCGCGGAGCTACATGTTCCATTGGTTGATAAATAGAGCGCCAGTGTGCGCTTATCGGCGCAAGCTTTGACACCAACCGGATCGGAGTTGGCCGCTGTGGCAACTCCCGCAATTGCAGTGGCTCCTAATAGGAATCCTGCACCAACTTTTGCAAATGTAGATTTCATCTCTCTCCCATTCAATAACTGCACATTGAGTCAAAAATTACTACGGATTTCTGAGAATTTGGTGAATTTATGGTAAGCGCTTTATGCCAGCACAATCCAATCCCCGTCTATTGCCACCTTGATCGAGGCAAGCGAACTCTGAGCTGGACCTGCAATCACCTTCGCTGAGTTAAATGGATCAAACTCAGCACCATGGCATGGGCATGCCAATACTTTATTTGTCGCTGAATATCCAACTGTGCAACCTTGATGTGGACAGATAGCCGAGTAAGCAAAGACGCCAGTTTTAGTCCGAAATAAAATCGCTGGTTCTCCAGATGCCAAAGCAAAGTTTGCAGTTGAGCCAATAGGTAAATCAGCTAATTTTTTGACTTTATTCTTCGAAGTCCCATTGCTTGAACTCGTTGGACTATTTGAAGAAGTAAACAATTTGCCAAGTGAGACTGCACCAATCGCTAGTGCACCAACAATGCCTACACGAACCGCCCCACGGCGGTTAATTGAAATATCGGCTTTGGGACGTTTTCCTAAAATCAAGAGGAGGTAGGAGATCCATAGGACGGCATAAGCGGTATCGCTCGCAAGAAAATAAGGCTTTACGTGGAAACTACTTGCAAGCCATAACCCAACAGACATAGTGAAGCCACCAAAGGCGGCTAAAGTTGGTGCAACCCAAAGGAGTGTGGCTAGACCAATTGCAAACTCACTTATCATGACAAATAATCCGACTTGGACTGAGTGTTCAACTAATTTATTGAATACAGTGGTGCCGAGCGGAGACTGAGTTGAGTACGCGTTGAGTTGTGTGCCTATAAAGCTTGTCGAACCTTGGGTCAAAAAACCTGCGTCAGTCGCCTTGTTCCAGCCCGCATAAATCCATGTGATGCCAAGCCACAGTCGCATGATGCGAAGAGCGATGCTCTGGCTACGCCACGAGCTAGTCGTTGTTCTGAGAAAATTCCGAATAAATGACATGGGCAGATAGTAAGGGCTCTAACTGTGGATTGAGTAAATAAGTGCTCCCTGACTTGGATTCGAACCAAGAACCTGTCGATTAACAGTCGACTGCTCTGCCGTTGAGCTATCAGGGATTAATACGTGCAGCGGCAAACTCTAGCGCACGTGCGCGCTGTTCGAAAATTGGAGGAGCTAGAGGCTTCCAAGGGCTAAATCATGCAGAGATCGACGGGTACTTTCTAAGGCAACCAAGGCACCAAAGGCCGCATTGTATTCAATCTCATTCTCGACTGGATTGAGCCGTTGCAGACTTGATTTTAATTCGGCGATGGAGCGAGAAATTGCAACTTCACGGAGCCGAGCGACAATGCTCGCGACGTATATCTGTGAAGCTCTTCCATCTGCACGAATCGGTTCAACTGCAAGTTCAGTAAACAACGCTTTTATCTTCTCATCGGCAATTGTTTCAATTGAAAGCTGTGCATCCTCATCAATCACCTTTCGCATTTGACGATACGCGGGATGCGTGAATGCACCGGGTTCAATATCACTCCAGAGATTATCAACAAAAAGTTGTGGTTCTTGCAAACGCGCTTTAAGAACTTCTCGCTCCAAAATTAATCGTGCATCGTTGGCATCTGGCCGCCAATTATTCTCTTCATTCACAACTTCTGTTGGCTCTTCACTTCGTGGACGGTTTTTTGCACCTTGCGAAACTGCAGCAGAGACAATCTCTACTTCAACCCCAAGCCAGCCAGCCAGCAGACGGGTGTATTCAGGGCGAAGAGATTTATCACGAATTTGCGATACCAAAGGCGCGGCTGCATTGAGTGCATTAATTCGCCCCTCGGCTGAATCTAGTTTATGGTGCGCGAGCTCACTACGGATAGCAAATTCGAATAATGGAACTCGGCGAGCAATTAAGTCGCGCAGCGCCAAATCACCTTTTTGTTGGCGCAAATCGCATGGATCTAAACCATCAGGTTCGACTGCAACGAAAGTCTGGGTAACAAATTTTTGGTCTTCACTAAATGCCCGTAATGCCGCTTTTTGACCCGCGGCATCACCATCAAAAGTAAAAATTACTTCGCCGCGGAAAGAGTCGTCGTCCATCAATAATCTGCGAAGGATTCGAATGTGGTCCCCACCAAATGCGGTTCCACATGTTGCAACGGCCGTAGTAATTCCAGCAAGTTGTGCGGCCATAACATCGGTATATCCCTCAACAATGACGGCTTGGCGCTTCTTCGCAATTTCTTTCTTAGCTGCATCTAAACCATATAAGACTTGGCTTTTCTTATAAATAGGAGTCTCGGGTGTATTTAAATACTTTGGCCCTTGATCTTCAGTATCACTCGCTAATTTTCGTGCACCGAAACCGACAACGTCACCTGAAATATCACGAATAGGCCAAGTTAAACGATTTCTAAATCTATCGATTGGTCCTCGCTGACCCATCTTTGATAATCCCGCAGTCTCTAACTCATCGATTGTGTAATTCATTGCGCGCAAATGTTTGGTAAGTCCATCCCATTCATCAGGTGCAAAACCAACACCGAAGCGCATGCATGCAGCTTTATCAAAGCCTCGTTTGGTTAATAACTCGCGTCCATGTGCAGCATTAGGACCATTGAGTTGTTCAGAAAAGAACTTAGCCGCTTCAGTATTTGCAGCAATTAAACGTGATCGCGCACCAGCAGTAAAAGTTGGGGTATTGCTAGAACCTTCTTCATAGCGAAGGGTGTAACCTAATCGATCAGCTAAGCGCTCAATAGTTTCGGTAAAAGTTAAATGATCTATCTTCATCAAAAAGGCGATGACATCTCCACCAGTTTGGCAACCAAAGCAGTGGAAAAATCCTTTACTGGGCGTAACCGTAAAAGAGGGTGACTTTTCATCATGGAATGGGCATAGACCCTTTTTCGCCCCGCCACCAGCACTCTTTAACTGGACGTAATCACTAACAATTTCATCAATGGGTGCGCGGTCACGAATGTAGGCAACGTCTTCGTCCTTAATCCGCCCGCTCATGAGGCTACTTTAGCGATTAGCCAGTAGGCGTGCATGTAAGGAATAGGCCCCAGGATCGGTCAATGCGGCAACTTGATCGATAATAACTCGCATACGAGCAGTTGCATTCTCGGCCTCGTCCCACGCCTTAACAAAAATGGAGTCAAGTTCGCGAGGCGCGCATTGTGTAAGCATCTCAACTAGCTCCACAATTATAACTTGCTGTTTTGCATATCTATCTTGAGAATGCGCGGCGTTAATCAAATAGTGTCCAGCAAGTGCTTTAAGAAAATCTACCTCTACCTTCTGCTCCCGCGGGATTTCCAGATCTGCGCTATATCGAGACAAAGGCCCTTCACCATGAACTCTGCGTGTTTCGACTTCAGCAGCTAAAACGAACCGGCCGATTAACTGTGAGGTTGAGTCCTTCAGCCGAGCGAGCGAGCGATGTGTTCCATCATAATAATGTGGCCAAGCAGAAAGCGCAGCAAGTCGAGAGTGCGCATTAGCAACTTCTTGCTCGGATGCATCACTACCGTAATCATGGGACATCACACTATAAATTTGCGCCAAATCTGACTCAAAGTTTTTTACGGATATTTGATTGTTAAAAATTGCATCTTCTAAATCATGGACAGAATAAGCACAATCATCTGACCAATCCATAATCTGGGCTTCAATACATTTCTTATCAACTGGTGCACCAATACGCATCCAATTAAAAGTTTCAACATCATCGTCATAAACACCAAACTTGCGAGGGTTTTGCGATCGCGGCCAAGGGTATTTGGTTGCGCCGTCTAAAGATGCTCGAGTTAGATTAAGTCCAATACTCACTCCACGTGCATCTACAGTCTTAGCTTCTAGGCGAACTAATAATCGAAAGCTTTGTGCATTACCTTCAAAACCACCAAAACCTTTGGCAATCTCGGCTAACGCTTCTTCACCGTTATGGCCAAAAGGTGGATGTCCTAAATCATGGGACAAACAGGCAGTGTCTTGTAAATCTGGGTCGGCACCCAAAGATTCACCAAGTTCACGACCAATTTGTGCGCACTCTAAAGAGTGAGATAAACGCGTTCGTGCAAAATCATTTTCCCAAGGTACTGCTACTTGTGTTTTTGCGGCTAAGCGGCGGAGAGCTGCTGAGTGAATAACGCGCGCTCTATCACGCATAAACTCAGTACGGCCTGGGCGCTTTGCCGGCTCATCAAGGAATCGCTCCTTGTCATGGTCGCTATATGTCACGGTACAACCTTAGTGAGGATATCTGCGCCAGGTAAATGATCACTAATTTGAATTCCACGACGACCAACAGTGATGTACACCAGATAGGCCCCAGCCTCGCGCAATAAATATCTGTAGCCCGATTTTGCAATTGTATTCGGCCCAGTCCGAACTGGAGAACACGTACTCACTACACCTTGATCATTTGCCATAGTTATTGCACGTTGGCAGTGATAAGGATCAGTAACAATAATGACATCACTGACCATGCGTTTTTTCATGAGCTGGGTATAGGCCTTTGTGCTCACTAAAGTGTCGCGGCCTTCTTCGATAGCGAAAATTTTCTTTCTAGATACACCATGCGCAATCAGCCAATTTTTTCCAGAGGCTGCTTCAGTAGTTCTATCTCCAGGTGCGCCTGCACCGACAGTAATTATTATTGGAGCCAAACCTAATTCAAAAATCCGATTTGCTTCCTTTAGCCGCGCTTCAAGTGCATCGCCTGGCTTGCCGTTGAGTTGAGCAGTACCAAGAACAACAATCACGTCAGCGCTTCTCACAATTGGATTATTAGCCGCTCGCCAAACTTTAGAGACTGCATAACCAGGTGCGACCAGAGCGATAATTAATATGAGAGTTATCGTGCGGCGTATCCATCGGAATAAAAACATTTATCCCCCCGAAAACGCATCTTCGAGTTCAACATGAACTAATTCGTCAGGGTCGTTCAACCAGCCATCTGGCAAAGTTGGTGGCCGGCCGTGGCTAGTACGACCGCGGGGCTTATCGCCTACTTCAACAGGATATGGCTGGTCTTCTAATTGGTCCAAAAGCATTCGCATTTCGATGAGCGAACTCACCATTCCTAAGTCATGACGAATTTCACGCGGCACCCGAAAACCTTTTAAATACCAAGCCATGTGCTTGCGCATGTCTCGCATTCCGCGATCTTCTGACTCTAGGTATTCAACAATTAAATTTGCGTGTCTAAACATTACTTCACGCACTTGATGCAAATTTGGAGTCAACTCTTTTTCCACGCCTCGAAGTGCAGATACTAAATCGGTAAATAACCATGGTCGACCTAAACAGCCCCGACCAACAACTACGCCTGCGCAACCAGTTTCAGCCACCATATTCACGGCATCACGCCCAGACCAGATATCGCCATTTCCTAGAACCGGTACCCCGCTAGGTTTTAAATGTTCGACCAGCCGTGTAATTGCTGACCAATCGGCTTTTCCTTCATACATCTGTGCAGCCGTTCGCGCATGCAGAGCCACCCATGCAACACCAAGATCTGCAGCCGACTGTGCGGCCTCTAAATATGTATGGTGATCACTATCGATTCCAATACGCATTTTTACGGTTACTGGAATCCCAAAAGGCTTAGCGGCTTCAACCGCCGCTTGCACAATATTAGAAAATAGTTTGCGTTTAAATGGAAGGGCTGCGCCGCCACCTTTACGAGTTACTTTTGGCACTGGGCAGCCAAAATTCATATCAATATGATCGGCAAGATTTTCTCTTCCAAGCATAGTTACGGCTGCACGCATTGTTGTCGGATCAACGCTATATAACTGCACCGATCGCGGCCATTCATCTTTACCTGGGACAATCATTCGCATCGTTTCAGGACGGCGCTCGATAAGTGCTCGAGCTGTAACCATCTCAGAGACAAATAAACCAGCTCCTTGTTCGCGACATAAAGTACGAAACGGAGCATTTGTTATTCCAGCCATCGGCGCAAGTACAACCGGTGGATCAATGTAATGATCACCGCTTGCTAGTGGAAGTAAGAGTGGTTTTAGCAACCTAGTAAACGTGGTGCTAACCAGGCTTCGACATTATCAATGCCAATGCGCTCTTGTGTCATTGTGTCGCGGTCGCGAATTGTGACTGCATTATCTTCAAGAGTCTCGAAGTCAATTGTTATGCAGTAAGGAGTGCCAATCTCATCTTGGCGACGATAACGTCGACCAATCGCGCCTGCATCATCAAAATCAATGCTCCAACTCTTTCGAAGTTGTGCGGCAAGATCTCTTGCCTTAGGAGATAAATCAGCATTTCTAGAAAGCGGCAAAACCGCCGCTTTTATTGGTGCCAAACGATGATCAAGTTTAAGCACTGCACGCTTTTCCATTTCGCCTTTGCTATTGGGTGCTTCATCTTCAGTGAAGGCATCCATTAAGAAGGTGAGAGTGCAACGGTCGACACCAGCAGCAGGTTCGATGACAAATGGAGTCCATCGCTCCCCCTTTTCTTGATCGAAGTAGGAAAGATCCTTACCTGATGCAGCAGAGTGTGCCTTCAAATCAAAATCTGTTCGATTAGCTATTCCTTCAAGCTCACCCCATTCAGTACCGGCAAACTCAAACTTGTATTCGATATCTGCAGTGCGCTTTGAATAATGTGACAGCTTTTCCTTTGGGTGATCAAAGAGCCGTAAGCGCTCAGGATTAATACCAAGATCTACATACCAAGCCATACGCGTATCGATCCAGTATTGATGCCACTCTTCATCGCTTCCGGGAACAACGAAAAACTCCATCTCCATCTGTTCAAATTCGCGAGTACGGAAAATAAAGTTTCCGGGAGTAATTTCGTTACGAAATGACTTTCCTATTTGACCAATACCAAATGGTGGTTTTTTTCGCGATGTTGTCATCACTTGATCAAAGTTAATAAAAATTCCCTGTGCTGTTTCTGGGCGCAAATATGCCAGACCTGACTCATCTTCAACTGGCCCAAGATATGTCTTTAACATTCCCGAAAACTGTTTTGGCTCGGTGAACTGACCTTTATTGCCACATGCTGGGCAGTTAATCTCTGTAAGTGAAGTTGCCTCTTTTTTGTGCTTGGCTTCGTATGCTTCCATTAAATGATCTGCGCGATAGCGCTTATGGCATGCCGTGCATTCGGTTAATGGATCACTAAAAGTTGCTACGTGGCCAGATGCTTCCCAAACCTCTTTAGATAAAATCACACAAGAATCTAGACCGACTACATCTTCGCGTCCCGTAACCATGGATTTCCACCACTGGCGCTTAACGTTATTTTTGAGTTCTACTCCGAGTGGACCGTAATCCCATGATGCCCGAAGACCACCATAAATTTCAGATGATGGATAAACAAATCCTCGGCGCTTTGCGAGTCCAACAATATTTTCTAAACGGTCCGTTGCCATAATTGTCTCCATCCGGCTGGCTGTCGGCGAAAAGCAACTGGTGTTACTTCCGTAGATTAAGTTTACTCGTACGCTCCAGGTTCATCGATTGCTAATGCAAGAACTGGGATTGCCTCTAACTTAGCGCGCATGGTGCTAAGCGCTCGACGGTAAGAGCCCACGTTTTCCCAATTCGTAGTTAAAACCCACAATGTGGGCTCATCTAAACTTTGGCCAATCTGCCCATCCAGAAATCCGGGTGCCTGCGCAAGGGCATCTCTGGCAGCCTCAAGTTCTGATCGAAAGCTTCTTGCCTGGTTTAAAGCGATTGAAAAGCGCGCAATAGCAATCATGGGTTGAGCCTACAGCTCCAAATAATCTTAACTATGAAAATGAAAATCATTTTCATTTATGCTATAGTGAGAAAATGAATATTGCCATCGGTTTAGCCGCATTAACAGCAATCGCAACCTCAGCTGGAGGCTTTCTTGCTATTAGATCCCGAGATCGACTGCATCTAGTACTCGGACTTTCAGCAGGTTTACTCCTTGGGCTCGTTGCCTTTGACCTTTTACCGGAAGTCTTTGAACTTAATTCCAACACATTTGGCAATGTGCGCGTTGTTGCAATCGCTTTTGTGCTGGGATTTCTTGCACTCCACTTTGCTGAGCAATTTTTTGGTTCCCACGAACCCGCCGAGTCTGATTACGGACATGAGCACAAACACTCAGCAAACATCGCGGGCACACTCGGTGCACTTGCCATGGGTGGGCATGTATTTCTTGATGGTGTTGCTTTGGGCCTTTCCTTCAAAGTGAGTAATGCACTTGGCATTGCAGTATTTATCGCGATTTTATCTCATGCATTCTCGGATGGGCTCAACACTGTATCTCTGTTAATTAAGAGCGGTCACTGGACTAAGCGAGCTATCGCACTCCTTGCTCTCGATGCAGTTATGCGAATCGCAGGAGCCGCCCTTGGTAGCTATGTTGTCATAAGTGATTCAACGCTTTCTTTATACCTTGCTATGTTTTCTGGTTTTGTTATTTACTTGGCTACCTCACACATTTTGCCCGAAGCGCATTCACGTCACCCATCTAGAATCACAATGCTTGCCACCGTGGCTGGAGTAATTACTATGTGGCTTATTGTTGGGAACATCGGTTGAGCAGATCTAACCCGCGAGTTCTAAACACTCTTGAACGTGCCGGAGGTTTTGCGAGTGCACAAGAGATTTATCGGCTCATGCAGCGCGAAGGTGAAAGTATTGGATTAACAACTGTTTATCGCTCCTTGCAATCCTTGGCTAGCGAGAAGATTGTTGACATTCTGCGTCGCGACGATGGTGAGGCCATCTTTAGATTATGCGGAGGCGCCCATCATCATCACTTAGTCTGCAAAGGTTGTGGAGATACCGTAGAAATTGAAGGTGGAGAAGTTGAAAAATGGGCAAAAGTGATCGCTGAAGAATATGGATTCAGGGATGTCGGGCATACGGCCGAAATTTTTGGGCTTTGCGAGAAATGCTAACTACTTAAGCTTTGCCAAATCTCCGATCACGCTGTGAATACTCCTCGATAGCTTTCCATAAAGTTGTGCGATTTACATCTGGCCATAATACATCCATGAAAACGAGTTCGGCATAGACTGATTGCCACGGCAGGAAATTGCTTGTGCGTTGCTCCCCTGATGATCGTAAGAATAAATCTACATCGCTCATTGTCGGTTCATCCAAGTACTTTGCAAAAGTTTTTTCAGTTACCGAATCGGCTTTTACTTTTCCACGCTTGACATCACGCGCAAGAGCTATCGCCGCATCAACTATTTCAGAGCGACCACCATAGTTGACGCACATATTTAAAGTCAGAGTTTTATTCTTTTTCGTTAACTCTTCTGCTGCTTCAAGCTCATTAATGACACTGCTCCACAAGCGTTTAGGACGACCAACCCAGCGAATTCGAACGCCCATGTCGTTCATTTCATCACGACGACGACGGATTACATCTCGATTAAAACCCATTAAAAACTTAACTTCTTCTGGAGACCTGCGCCAGTTTTCAGTAGAAAAAGCATAAGCACTAATCTCTTTAACACCGTATTCAATTGCGCCACCAATTACATCAAACAGGGCCGCTTCACCCGCTTCATGGCCAGCAGTGCGTGCTAATCCACGCTGCTTAGCCCAACGACCATTTCCATCCATTACGAGGGCAACATGGTTAGGAATGTGAATTGTCATACGCGCTCTACCATCGGCAAACTCCTCAAACCTCTCTCCAGATGCCATTGTAAATATGCCGCAATCAAACCGCTAGCCTCTCGACGATGTTTTGCTTCACTGGCGGATGCAATCTCCCAATCACTTTGCAATAGTGCATCCATTAACTCCAGGGTCTCTGGTGCTGGAGTTGCGCATGCAGATGGGCGACAGTCCGCACACACCGAACCGCCTCCGACTAAAGAAAAATATCGGTGTGGACCTGGCTTCTCGCAGTTTGAACAGACGGTCATAGAAGGTGCATAGCCAGCTATATCTAATGATCGCAAAAGGAATGCATCCAAAATTAAAAGAGGTGTATATCGGTTCTCTGCCAAAACTTTCAACGCACCAACAACTAAGTTAAATTCTCTTGTAGCTGGTTCATGTTCGTTTGGGCTAAATCGCTCTGACGCCTCCATGATGGCTGCGGCTACAGTCCAGCGTTGATAGTCATCGGTTAATGATTCACCGTAGTTCATGATTGCTTCAACTTGAGTGATGGTGTCAAATGTTTTTCCAACGAAGAGTTGAACATCAATATGACTGCCGGGCTCAAGACGAGCTCCAAATTTCGACATCGTGCGACGCACGCCTTTAGCTACACCACGTATTCGCCCATGATCGCGTGTTAATAAAGTGATGATGCGATCAGCTTCCCCGAGTTTTTGGGTGCGCAACACAATGGCTTCATCCCTATACAAACTCACATGGATAAAGGTAGTGCGTGGTTTAGCGAATTGCGCGATTAATGGCAGACACGACTGCCTTCAATGATGCAGTTGTTGTATTTGGATCGATTCCGACTCCCCAAAAAACTTCACCATCTATCGCACATTCAAGATAAGCCGCCGCAGATGCATCGCCTCCGGCCGATAGCGCGTGCTCGTAATAATCAAGAACCCGAACATCTACCCCATAATTCTGCAAAATATTGCAGAAGGCAGCAATTGGACCATTGCCCTGCCCCTTGAGTTCGTTCATCTCGCCTCGATCAGTAATTGAAACCGTTAAGTAAACATCCTCATCGAGAATCGATGTTTGACTCAATCCCTTCAGGCGGAAGCGTCCCCAAGGTGCACTCTGTGTTGGTAAGTACTCATCTTCAAAGATTGACCACAGCGCTTCAGCAGTGATCTCTCCACCTTCGGCATCGGTTTTTGCTTGAACAACTTTTGAAAACTCAATCTGTAATCGTCGAGGTAGATCTAAGTGGTGCTCATTCTTCATGAGATATGCAACACCGCCTTTGCCAGATTGTGAATTAACTCGAATAACGGCCTCATAGCTTCGGCCAATATCTAATGGATCAATCGGCAGATATGGCACGGCCCATGTGAAATCACGAACTTCGCGACCAGCAGTTTTTGCATCATTGGCCATATGATCAAAGCCTTTTTTGATGGCATCTTGGTGAGAGCCAGAGAATGCAGTGAAGACTAAATCTCCACCATAGGGGTGACGTTCAGGAACACGAAGTTGATTCGCATACTCAACGGTACGGCGAACATTGTCGATGTTGGAAAAATCAATATGCGGATCGATCCCATGTGTCACTAAATTAATTCCAAGTGTTACCAGGCAGACGTTTCCGGTGCGCTCACCATTGCCAAATAAAGTGCCTTCAATGCGATCAGCACCAGCTAAGTAACCTAATTCAGCGGCAGCAACCCCGGTTCCTCGATCATTATGTGGATGAAGAGAGACGATGACACTGTCGCGATTTTCTAAGTTGCGACACATCCATTCGATTGAATCTGCATAGACATTGGGGGTGGCCATTTCAACAGTTGCCGGCAGATTCATAATTGTCTTCCATGCCGGAGTAGGTTTCCAGATTGCATTGACGGCATTACAGACCTCAACCGCAAATTCTAGCTCGGTGCCCGTGTAAGACTCAGGTGAATATTCAAATGAGACTTTAGTTTCAGGAATCGTTGGTACTAAGTCAAGGCAGATTTGTGCGGCATCGGTAGCAATCTTTTTGATTCCCTCTTTATCCAACCCAAAAACTACGCGACGCTGCAAGGTCGAAGTTGAATTGTATAAATGTACGATTGCTTGGCGTGAACCCTGAATGGCTTCAAAGGTGCGCTTGATGAGTGGTTCACGCGCCTGCGTTAAAACTTGAATGATTACATCGTCAGGAATTAACTCCTCTTCGATAATCTTTCGCACAAAATCAAAGTCAGTTTGAGATGCACTTGGAAAGCCAACTTCAATTTCTTTATAACCCATGGCTACAAGAAGTTTGAACATCGCCAACTTGCGTGGCGTATCCATTGGATCGATTAACGCTTGGTTGCCATCGCGAAGATCTACTGAGCACCACTTAGGTGCATGCGTAATTTTCTTCGATGGCCAGGTGCGATCTGCAAGATCGATCGGGTGAAAAGGCTCGTAGCGATGCACTGGCATCGTGGAGGGTGATTGTTTCGGAAAGTTCATTTACTGCTCCTTATGGGCTCGGGGTTTGTACCGATACGACAAACCCCGCGGCGAGGGGATCGGTTATTTGACCCCGCCACGGCAGCTAAGGAGCAGACTGCGCAACATGGCTTAAGGGTAACCCGTAACCCATTTGTTGAGCAAGCCAACCTTTAAACTCTCTCATATGGCAACTTTCGATAATCAATTGCTGGATTTGATGGATTCAGCCCGTTCTATTTGCGACCAATCTGATCAGAGTCGATGGAACGGTGAAGACTGGAGCCCTGCAATCATTCTTGGCCACCTGGTGGATGTTGATAAGCAAGTTTGGATGGTGCGATTCGAACTTATGCGCTCGGCAATGCACAGTGGAGCAACAATCCCTCAACTAGTCTGGTGGGAGCCGGATGGAGTTGAGACTGCCCTAAAGTATGCAAATTCGACACTCGCTGAAGTAAAGGCGAGTTTTCTATCCAGCCGTGAACATATGCTCAGTTATCTATCAATACTTTCCGCAAGTGAGATACTTGCGCCGGCCCTTCATCAGGTTTTTGGCGAGATCACAATCGAATCGATGCTCCAAATAATTCTTAATCACGACAGAGAGCACAGTGAAACGCTAAAAAGTAACTCTGCGTAGTCACCGAATATGCAATAATTCAATCGACTTCTGATTGGCAAATCGATGAGAGTGGCCCACGCATTGTGGGTCATTTTCTTTTTCCAGACTTATGCACAACTTATGATTAAAAATATTTTAAAAATAACAGCATTGCCATCCTTTGTGGGCGGTGTTGATGTGGTGTAACGGTTAGCACATCCGTTTTTGCCAATCAGAAGGTGCGGGTTCAAATCCCGTCATCAACTCCGAAGTCTCAATTCCACAGAATGACATATGGCAAAGGTCAAT
>CAFBLH010000013.1_pt1 | contig 30432 bp, 28 predicted proteins | sample 7268051 | NCBI WGS metagenome assembly CAFBLH01 (sample SAMEA6814031, study PRJEB35770) | freshwater metagenome | biome: Freshwater; feature: Freshwater reservoir; material: water | place: Czech Republic | collected 2016-04-20 | depth 30m m | reverse complement strand
GCTAGAGAATTTGATGTTCTTGCACTTTTGCCTGCTGGAACATCTACTAAGAATATTGCTATCACCCTATTCTTAAGTGAGGCAACTGTGAAAACGCACCTAGCTGCAATCTATAGAAAACTAGAAGTATCCAACCGCACCGCTGCTGTAGGTGCAGCACGCAAACAAAACTTACTTGTTCAATAACGCTTTGAACTCATCGGACCAAATCTGCCAGCGCCAATTTTCGATAATCCACTCACGGCCAGCGGCTCCCATCGCCTCGGACTTTTCGGAATTCTTCAGCATTTCAATTACCGCAATAGCAATGGCAGCATTATCCATGCCATCAACAACTACACCTGTTACGCCTTGTACTACTGCATCCGGTGCGCCACCTGATGATCCAGCAATAACGGGTAAACCACATGCGCTTGCCTCAAGATAGACGATTCCCAATCCTTCCACTTCTAAGCCAAAAAACCGTGAACGAGATGGCATAGCAAAGATTTTGCCAACACAAATATATTGAGGTAGTTCATCATAATTAATTCGACCAATAAACGTTACGTTGTCTTCTAAAGAAAATTCCTCGACCAGTTTTTGTAGTTTTACTCGATAAGGGCCTTCGCCAATCAAGAGTAAATGGGCATCTGGAACCTCTTGTATAATTGCACTCATCGCTCCAATCAAGTAGTCCTGACCTTTGCGGTGTACTAAACGACCAACCGAAACAATAACTTTTTTATCACACAAACCCAACGACTCTGTTAACTTTTGAGAATCAACAGGTGCAAAGTGAGTAGTATCGATTCCCGGTGCAACTTTGACCATCGCTGCAGCAGACTTTGTATCCAATGCTAAAGAGATTGCCTGTCGGGTATATTCGCCGAGATAAGTGAGCGCATCGGTAGTTTTACCAATGCGTCGTATCGCCAGTGAAAAAGGAAACAACTTGGCCCACCACACTTCATGCCCGTGGGTGAGGGCAACAATTCTTCGCGCTCCTGCTCTTCGGCATGCGGCCGCCATAAGAGCAAGAGGTGCAGCCGCTCCAAAAGCAACAATCTCGATATCTTCGCTCTTAATTAGTTGGGTGACCCTTAAACTTATGCGAGGCGTGGGCAGCAGAATTTTTGCACGATCACGAATGACTCGAACGCCAAATTCTCTTAACCATATTTCATCATATTCTTCTGTGTCGCCTTGGCTCGATGTATAAACCGTTGTTAATCCTGGTGGTAGCCGCTCGACTAGACCGTTAATGAAAGTTTCGATGCCGCCTGCGCGAGGCCCAAAATCATTTGTAATTAAGAGGAGTTTTTTCAAAAGCGCCGTGCTCCGACAAAAGGCTTACTGCCGAGTGATCCGCTTGCAGCTACTTTTACGCGCGAACCTGATCGTGGAGCATGGACCATCTTCCCACCTCCCAGATAGATTCCAACATGGGAGACTGGGCGGCCATAGAAAAGTAAGTCCCCTGGTTTGAGCGACTTATAGGAGACTTGCTTTCCCATCCGTGATTGCGCTGCTGATGAGTGGGGCAGAGAAACTCCAGCAGCCTGGTATGCACGCATAGTGAGGCCCGAACAGTCCCATGTAACTAAGCCCGCCGCACCAAAGACATAGCGATCACCTATTTGCTTGAGTGCAAATTTAAGTGCTACTCCCGCTCGACCCGATACCTTATTTGCAGACTTAGCGGCGACCAAAGAAGATGCCTGATCTGCATCTTCTTGTTGAGCCGCTAACTTCGCCAAGCGAGCACGATCTACTTTTTTAAGCTTGGATAATAAAATCTCGGCCTCTTTAAGTTTTGAAAGAGCTAACGCTGACTGTGCTGCAAATTTCTTTTGGGCCGCCTTAACGAGTATCAGTCGGTCATTGACGGTCAATGTAGTTGCACTCAACCGCTGGGCTGCGGCTTGGTATCTGCGCAGCTGAGCAGTTTTGCCACGAGTAACCGAATCTAGTGCGCCTGCTGATGACAAATAAAGTGCTGGATCACTTGAAAATAGAAGTTCTAAACCTTGACTTAAAGTTCCAGATTTATATTGCTCTACGGCAATAGTTCCAAGTGATTTACTTAAAAGTGAAAGGGTTTGACTCTGTACCTGCGCTTTGGCTTTAATGCCATTGAGCGTGCGAGTTAATTCAGCTAACTTAACCTTTGCTTCCTGTGCGCCCTCGGCCGCAGTTGTTGCATCTTCCTCAAGTTGGCGCACTTTGGCTTGTACCTGCGCTAGCGACTCCGCTGCCGTGGCTGCAGGGATAATGATGACACTCGACCCTAGAAACAGCACAAGGACAGCTGTAAGGATGCGCGCAGGGACAGACATACCTCACAGGCTAACTACACATGCGGGTTGGACTCAACTTATGAGCGTGGAAAACCCTGAGAATCTCTCAAGAACTGAGATGCTAGCCACATGAGTACGGTGGCCTCGCTGGTTGTGGGAGCAGACGGAGCAACGACATTGGGCGGCATATCCCGTGGCGTCAGTAGTTTGGTCGACCGCGCAGTGTTTATAGAACGTCGCAAAACCTTCGACGCAATTATCATTGGTGGAAATACTGCACGTATAGAACCTTACTCATCAACACCTGTCCCATTAGTCATCCTCTCTAGATCCAGCGTGAACCCAGTTCCTGAAAACCCGAGCGCGCATGTGTGGAATCTCGAACCTTCGCAAGCGATTAAGCGTGCTGATTTAGAGTTTGGTGGCAATATTTTAATTGAAGCCGGCGCAAATTTAATCTCAAAAATGTTAAGTGAGAATCTCATTGAAGAATTTTATCTAACAATCACACCAGTTCTAGGGGGTGAAAATATTGTAAATTGGCATAAAATTCTTGATCACTTTGAATTCGTTAAACAAAGTGAATTAGAAGAGACAGTCTTTTATCACGCAACTCGTTAAAACGCTGAAATTATCGCAACTCCACTGACCGCAAGAAAAATCCCAACATATTGAACTTTATGTAAACGTTCTTTAAGAAATTTAAATGCTAGCAAGGCCGTTGCAATTGGATACATCGAACCCAAAACCATTGCAACAGATACGGAGCCATTATTGCATGCGACTCCAAGTAAAAGATTGGCGAGAAAATCGGCGACTCCCATAAAAATCAAGCTTGGATACTCACTCTTAGTGAAGCCTCCTGTTGTGCGAAAACGAAGTGCGATTCCAATTGTCACGATAAAAGTTGCAGCACGCATCGTAACCATTGTCATTAATGCACTTGATTGCGACCCAATTGAAATAAAAGTCAAAGCTGTTCCGAAGCCAAAGGCTGCACCAATTGCCAAAAGAAGTGGACGCGTGGGTAGACCTTGTGAAAGCTCTGGTCCACTTGCACAAAATGCTCCACCAAGTGCTAGTACAACTCCGATTGTTGTAATGATTGAGAGTGAGTCTCCGTGCAAGAGTGCATAACTCAAGGGCACAACAGCACTCAGCGAACTAATTGGGGAAACAACGCCCATATTCCCGGAGGCAAGGCCTGCATATAAACAAATCAATCCAAAGTAACCCAAAAAACCTGCACAAACTCCTGGAATAAAATATCCGCCAGCACCAAAAGCTTGTGCGTGCCAATCGCCAGAAACAACGACTATGGCTATTCCAAAAAGTAATCCAATCACCTGAGAAAATCCCAAGACCGCTATCGGCGCATGCTTCCGGCTCAATCGCCCGCCCTCAAAATCAGCGGTTCCCCACAATAGACTCGAAACAAGTGCCAATAGTGATGTCATAGAACTAAGGTTACCGCCCCGCCTCCCCATAACTGCGCTTGTAATAATTACGCTAAGGGTATGGATGCCAATGGATTCGCAAGATTATTGGATCAGCTTCGAACCTTTACCCCACGCCAAGAAATAGTTTTGGAAGAAGTCCCCGCACCCCAAAAATTGGCAAGTTTCTCATTCGCTTTCTCTGCCGATGTCAGCAATGGCAAACTCGGCGACGAAGAGGACGAGTTGGCTTCTGGTCGCTTCGTGTTATTGCACGAGCCAGGCGGTCAAGAAACTTGGGAGGGTGAGTTTCGTTGTGTGACATTTGTGCGTGCCGGGGTCGATACGGCAATGCAACAAGATCCGTCACTACCTGAGTTTGGCTGGAGCTGGTTTTTAACTGCGCTAGAAAATGCCGGATGTGCCATCGCTGCGCCAAGTGGCACTGTCACACGCGTATCGAGTGCATCTTTTGGCAAACTATCTCCACGCAACGATGAATCGGAAATTGAAATTCGTGCTTCATGGACGCCAGTTATTTCAAGTCCTGCCGACCTCATCAAACATATCTCTGGTTGGTGCACGCTAGTTGCAGAAGTTTCCGGCCTGGAGGATGTTCCAGAGGGTGTCTCTGCAATTAACTTATCTCGAGCACGTTAAATAATTCAATGGAAGAATCGTCGCAGCCAGTTCCTTTGCTCATGCCCGCAGGTGGAACTCCACAAGTTATTCAAAGTGATGAAGCACTAGTGGCGGCAATCAACGAACTAAGATCCGGAACAGGTCCATTTGCTGTTGATGCAGAGCGAGCATCCGGTTTCAGATACAGCGCAAGAGCCTATTTAATACAAATAAAACGAAATCATGGCGGACTGCATTTAATCGATCCGATTCCTTTCGGTCTTAAAAATCCATTGATTGCAGAGTTAAATGAATTACTTAATACAGATGAGGTCATTTTGCATGCTAGTACTCAAGACCTACCTTGCTTGCGAGAAATTGGAATCAATCCAACACAGCTTTTCGACACCGAGCTAGGTGGCCGAATCGCTGGTCTACCCAGGGTTGGACTTGGACCGCTCTTAGAATCAATCATGGGTGTAACTCTGGCAAAAGAACATAGTGCTGCTGATTGGTCGACTCGCCCACTTCCACAAGAGTGGCTTACATACGCCGCACTCGATGTTGAACTACTCGTTGAACTTCGTGATGCCATGTACGAAATTTTGAACTCGTCTGGAAAACTAAAATGGGCAGAACAAGAATTTAGATCAATTCTCAAAGCTCCGCCACCACCCGCGCGCGTTGACCCTTGGCGCAGAACATCAGGAATGCACAAAATAAAACGGCGTGATCAATTAGCAATTATTCGCGAACTCTGGATTGCACGTGATCAAATCGCAGCTGCGCAAGACATTGCTGGTGGAAAACTTCTCAATGACTCTGCAATTATTGAACTTTCAATGAATACTCCAACTAATAAGAGAGAGTTTGAAAAATCACTTCGCTCATTAGGTCTACGTGCTAGATGGATGGAAAACTTGCAGCTTTGGCTTGATGCGATTGCACGAGCGGTGGCTATGCCAGAGGATGAATGGCCAGCCATGCGAACAAATACCGACGGGCTACCGCCGATTAAACTCTGGCGTGATCGGTTTCCAGAAAAATTTGCACCGTTATCTCACGCACGTGCATTAATCGAGGTGATTGCAGCTTCGAACACAATTCCAGTAGAAAATCTCATCTCACCTGAAACTGTCAGACGCATATGTTGGTCACCTCCCCCTGGTGCGACGACGAGTCGAGATGAAACCTCAGTCAGTTCTGCCCTCATCGAGCTAGGAGCTCGCCAATGGCAAGTTGACCTAGTTGCATCGGCCATAGCTGACGCCCTGCTGGAGAAAGAACCTTTGGTAATTCCCGAGCCTGCCCTGGAGAATGAGGGCGCAGAAGAGCTGGAATCTGTGGCTAAAGCCACAGAGTGATTTCAATGAATTACGCAACGAAAGAGTTGCGTAAATACCCTTAGTGCTTTAGATTTTCCCCATGCTCAGTTCCTTCATAATCGCCCTTCGTGAGGGGCTAGAAGCTGCACTCATTGTTGGAATCTTGATTGCCTACATCTCAAAGACTGGCAAATCACATTTACGTCCATTTATCTGGGGCGGAACCGCCGTAGCCATAGTCGCGAGCATAGCGCTAGGTGCAATTCTGACATTCACATCTGCTGAACTATCAGATACAGGTGAAGAGATTTTTGCGGGAGTAACATCTTTGGTAACAGTTGCCTTTGTTACTTGGATGGTTTTTTGGATGAAGCGCACGGCACGCTCCTTGCGAAGTGATCTCACGGAAAAAATGGACCATGCAATTCGCACTGGGCCATTAGCGCTTGCTGGGGCAGCGTTTTTCGCTGTTATTCGTGAAGGTCTAGAGACATCACTATTTGTTTACTCAAACTTTAAAAGCGTCGCCGATCCATTTAATTCAACAGTTGGACTAATGGCCGGATTCTCACTTGCAGTATCTTTGGGCTATCTCATTTATAAGAGCTCCATTAAACTCAACCTCTCCAAGTTCTTCACATATACCGGAGTGGGTTTAGTTATTGTTGCCACTGGCGTCCTTTCTTACGGTGTTCATGAGTTCCAAGAGTTGGGAGTCTTGCCAGGCCCTGATGCTTTTGCCTGGGATGTCACCTCAGTAATGCCTAAAGACTCACTTCTTGCAGGCATCCTCTCTGGAACAGTTGGTTTCGACACCACCACCTCCTGGCTCCAGCTAGGCCTCTATGCCGCATATCTCATTGCAGTCCTTGTGCCTTATCTGTCTAAAGAGCGCACAAAAACTCTCGCAAACGCCTAAGCGCTACTGTTACAAACTCTTACTGACGGGTAACATAGCGGCTATACCGTTTATTTGAGGAGTCCCACATGTCGCGCTCTATTGTCTTAGTTGATGCAGTCCGAACACCTTTTGGCAAAGCTGGAAGCCTTTACGCAGGAACACGTGCTGACGATTTAATGGTGCGCGCTATTCGCGGTTTACTTGATCGCAATCCCCTAGTTGACCGTGCCACTATTGACGATGTTGCCATTGCGGCGGCAACACAGACTGGTGATCAAGGAATGAACATTGGCCGCAGTGCGGCGCTCCTCTCTGGTTTACCAAATACGGTTCCTGGATACTCTATTGATCGCTGGTGTGCAGGAGCCCTCACTGCAGTTACAACTATCGCCGGCGCAATTGCTATGGGCACAAATGAAATTGCTATCGCCGGTGGTGTCGAACATATGGGCAACCATCCAATCGGTGAAGGTTTAGATCCAAACCCGCGGTATTTGGCTGAACGAATCGTTGAGCAAGATGCACTCGCTATGGGCGCAACGGCAGAAAGATTGCATGATCGTTTTCCATCGATAACAAAAGAGCGTGCCGATAAATTTGCACTTAACTCACAGATAAAAACTGCGCGAGCATATGAAGCTGGATTTATTCAGCGTGATTTAATTCCCACCGCCGCAAGAAGTGCAGATTTGGGTTGGGCAATTGCAACGATGGATGAACCGCCGCGGCCGCAAACAACGCTAGAGGGTTTAGCTGGATTAAAGACCCCCTTCCGTCCTGCTGGGCGTGTTACAGCTGGAAACTCATCTGGGTTAAACGATGGTGCAACAGCGGCGCTTCTTGCGAGTGAAGAAAAAGCAATCGAACTCGGTCTGTCAATTAAAGCTCGACTTGTAACATTTGCATTTGCTGGAGTCGAGCCCGAAATAATGGGTTATGGACCTGTACCTGCCACAATCAAAGCATTGAAGCAAGCCGGCTTAACTATTGGCGACATTGGCCTTTTTGAAGTTAATGAAGCCTTTGCTGTACAAGTCTTAGCTTTCTTAGAGCACTTCGGTATCGCCGATGATGATGCCCGCGTTAATCCATTTGGTGGTGCAATCGCTGTAGGTCATCCACTGGCATCATCGGGAGTTCGCTTAATGCTCAACTTAGCGCGCAGCTTTGAGGATCATCCCGAGGTGCGATATGGCATCACAACTATGTGCATCGGTCTTGGAATGGGCGGCACAGTAATTTGGGAAAATCCACACTTTATGGCAGGAGCAAAGTAAATGAATGCCGATATTAAACTTCCAGAAGGTGCACCCGAAGAGGTTATTACCCAGGCACTTGTCCACGACGTAGACTTACGCGCTTTTGGTGGTGTGGGGACATTGGCTTTGATCACATTAGATAACGGTCTAGACCATAATCGACCAAATACATTTGGTCCTAGTTCACTCCAATCTCTTGATCTTGCAATTACCGAAGCCATTAATCGTAAACCGACTGCAGTAGCCATTACTGGTAAGCCTTTTATTTTTGCCGCAGGTGCAGACCTGTCTGCGCTTTCATTTATGAATAAACGAGAGCAGTCCGTTGCAATTGGCAAGTTAGGCCACGATGTCTTCCGCCGTCTTGATGAGTGTGGAATTCCAACATTTGCATTCATCAATGGATTAGCACTCGGTGGAGGTCTTGAAGTCGGCTTGCACTGTAACTATCGAACTCTTGCTAGCACCGCATTAACTGGATTTCCAGAAGTATTTCTAGGCCTGGTTCCAGGTTGGGGTGGAGCAACGATTTTGCCCAAACTCATTGGCCCAGAGCGCGCCGTTCAAATAATTATTCTTAATGCTCTCAATAACAATACGATGATGAAGGCAAGAGATGCATTCAAACTTGGTGTCGTGGATGCGGTATTTGATCCTTCAGATTTCATTGAGCGATCTATTGCCTTTGCGGTTTCTGTCTTGAGCGGTTCGACGAAAATTGAGCGCAAGGATTACAGCGGCGATCCAGGATGGGACAGTGCACTAGCTACAGGCCGTGCAGCGGCATTGAAGAAATTTGGTGGAGCCGAGATCGCTTCTCCCAATAGAGCACTTGCGCTCATTGCAGCTGCGCGCACTAATTCCCGCAGTGAAGGCTTTGCTGCTGAAGATCAAGCGTTGGCGGATTTAACTTTGACCGACTCTTTGCGAGCATCCCTTTACGCATTCAACCTTATTCAAAAGAAACGAAAGAAAGTCGAAGGTGCTCCAAAACCAGCTCTAGCCCGAAAAGTAAATAAAGTTGGTGTTGTCGGAGCAGGACTAATGGCATCCCAACTTGCGCTCTTGCTTCTTAAAAATCTGAAATGCCCCGTTGTTATGACCGATATCGATCAAGAGCGCGCCGATAAAGGTGTTGCCTGGGTGAAGAATGAACTGACAAAAAATGTTGAGAAAAAACGTATGAGCCCAGAGGTCGCTCAGCGTTTATCCCTGCTGATTTCAGGCTCATCTGATCAGCAAGTTTTTGCAGGGTGCGATTTTGTGATTGAGGCGATTTTTGAAGAACTCTCACTGAAGCAAGAGTTATTCAAAAAATTAGAAGAAATAGTCTCCGCAGAATGTGTTTTAGCAACAAACACTTCTTCGCTCTCTGTTGAACGAATGAGTGAGGGTCTTAAGAACCCGGAACGCGTAATTGGTTTCCACTTCTTTAATCCAGTTGCTGTTATGCCTTTGTTGGAAGTTGCGCGCACCAGTACGACTGATGATGCAACAACAGCAACAGCAATCGCAGTGGGTAAAGAACTCAAGAAAACAATGATCATCTGCAAGGATGCTCCAGGCTTCGTTGTTAATCGCTTGTTGACTCGCTTTATGGGAGAAATTACTGACGCTGTCGATGAGGGAACTCCCCCAGATATCGCCGATAGCGCTATGAGTTCGATTGGTTTTCCAATGTCACCGTTCCAACTTCTAGATTTAGTTGGCCCAGGCGTTGGTCTACATGTTTCAAAAACACTGCATAACAATTTAGGTGTCCGATATCGTATTTCTCCCACCATGCAGGCGATGGTCGATCAAGGAATTCGCAATTTCTACATAAAGAATGATGATGGTTCAGTAGTAGCAAACCCTGCGGCACTAGCCCTTATTCCACAAGGAGATTCTCCATCAACGCCTGAGCAAGTTCGAAGTCGGGCATTAACCGCCTTAGCAGTTGAGGCGCGCATGATGCTTGATGAAGGCGTTATTTCGACTGCGGCTGAAATTGATCTTTGTATGTTGATGGGAGCTGGTTGGCCGCTGCACTTGGGTGGAATTTTGCCGTACTTGGATCGAGAAGGAATCAGCGAGTCTGCTTGTGGTTCGCGCTTTCATCTACCTGGGATTGCATCTCTTCCTTAAAGCTGCTGCTCCACCCAACAATGCTGCGTGCAATATTCTGAGATGTAATTCCAATATCACTGAGAATCTCGCTGCGTTTTGAGTGTTCAAAAAATTCAAGAGGTACGCCTATAGAGTGCAACGGAACTGTTAGACCGGCATCTCTGAATAGTTCTGAGATCGAACTTGCGATTCCTGCATGGCGTATTCCATCTTCTAACACAACAACCGTTGAATAACGTTGAGCCATTGTTACAAGTGATGCCGGTAGCGGTTTAACCCATCGCGGATCTATAACAGTTACACCAACACCTTCCCGATATGCCTGCGATGCTGCCTCGACGGCCAAACTGGCCATTGCTCCCACGCTAATCATCAAGATATCGGCACTCTCTCCACGGTACAAAATGTCGATGCCATCACGCCGTTCGAACGCAGGTATATCGGTTTGCACTGCGCCTTTAGGAAAGCGAACCATTGATGGCGCATCACTAATATCAACTGCTTCTCGCAATAGTTCTCGCAGTCTGGCTCCATCTCTAGGAGCACCCACGTGCATAGTTGGAACGATTCCAGTCAGAGCTAAGTCCCAAATTCCATGGTGCGAAGGACCATCGTCGCCAGTGATGCCAGCTCGATCGAGTACAAAAGTTACCCCCGCCTTGTGCAAAGCCACATCGAGCAGGAGTTGGTCGAAAGCGCGATTGAGAAAAGTTGAGTAGACAGCGACTACTGGATGTAAGCCACTAAAGGCTAATCCAGCAGCACTCGTGACAGCATGTTGCTCGGCAATTCCAACGTCAACAGTTCTGTCAGGAAAATGTTGAGCAAATTGGTCAAGGCCAGTGGGACCCAACATAGCCGCAGTTATTGCGACAATATCTTTTCGTTCTTTGCCAATCTCAACTAACTCGGCTGCAAAAACTTTTGTCCATGTTAAGCCGCTCTTTGAAAGTGGTTCTCCAGTTTCTGGATCGACAATTCCAACAGCGTGAAATTTCTCGGCTTCGTCGGCAACTGCAGGTTGGTGCCCATGTCCCTTTTCAGTAATCACATGAACCAAAATCGGTGCGCCATATTCTTTAGCTTGATGTAACGCACGCTCAAGTGCGCCTATGTCATGACCATCAATAGGACCCATGTACTTAAGTCCAAGATCCTCAAACATTCCCTGTGGCGCGATGATGTCCTTAATTCCCTTTTTGACTCCATGCAAAGTGTCAAATATTGGTCCACCGACTAGTGGAGTTTTATGCAGTACGTCCTTGCCCCAATCGAGGAATTTTTCATAGCCACTAGTAACACGAAGTGTTGAAAGATAAGTTGCTACTCCACCTATTGTTGGAGAATATGACCGCTCGTTATCATTTACGATAATTACTAAATTTCTTTTTTCAGCTGTTGCAATATTGTTGAGCGCTTCCCATGACATACCACCGGTAAGGGCGCCATCACCTACGACTACTACAACATGGCGATCATCAATTCCCTGCAAGGAATAACCTCGTGAAATTCCATCGCCCCAGGACAGGGCAGTTGATGCATGAGAGTTCTCAATCACGTCATGAGGACTCTCACTACGATTTGGATAACCAGAAATTCCACCGCGTTGGCGTAATTCATCAAAACTTTCTGCCCGACCCGTCAGAATTTTATGAACATATGATTGATGTCCTGTATCAAAAAGAACAACATCTTTCGGTGATTCAAATGTGCGATGAATTGCGATGGTAAGTTCGACAACACCTAAATTCGGCCCTAGGTGGCCACCAGTTTTAGAAACCTTTTCAATCAGGAATACGCGAATTTCTTCGCCGAGTTCGGTTAGCTGCTCCGCGGTAAGTCCAGCCAAATCAGCTGGGGATTTAATGGCATCTAACATGGTCGATATTTTAGATGGTTAGACACTCAAGAGCGACCGCAAAACGTACTGCATAATCCCGCCGTGTCGGTAATAATCAGCCTCACCTGGGGTATCGATACGTACTTTGGCATTAAAGCGCTTCTCTCCTGCAATGACAGCAAGTTCCCTAGGAACACCCCCACTATTGAGTGCAGTAATGCCCTCAATTGAGAAAACTTCAGTTCCATCAAGTCCTAAACTTTTTGCGCTCTCACCATCGATGAATTGCAATGGCAATACACCCATTCCAATTAAGTTCGAACGGTGAATTCGCTCAAAACTTTCGGCGATTACTGCTCGCACACCAAGAAGTGCAGTTCCCTTTGCGGCCCAGTCGCGCGATGATCCCGATCCATACTCTTTACCCGCAAGAATAACTAGCGGTACGCCAGCGTTCTGATATGCGACTGAGGCATCGTAAATAGTGCTCTGTTGGCCATCGCTCAGGAAGTTACGAGTGAAGCCACCTTCTACGCCGTCGAGAATTAAGTTTTTCAATCGAATATTGGCAAAAGTTCCTCGGATCATCACTTCGTGATTACCACGGCGTGAACCATATGAATTGAAATCTTTGCGCTCGATTCCATGCTCAGCTAGATAGATACCAGCAGGCGAATCGACTTTAATATTTCCGGCAGGTGAAATATGGTCTGTCGTGACTGAATCACCGAGCACTGCTAAAACTCGTGCACCCGAAATATCAGTCACTGGTGTTGGATTTTTCGGCATTCCATCGAAGTAGGGTGGCTTGCGCACGTATGTGGACTCAGAATCCCATTCAAACGTATTTCCACTCGGAGTCGAAAGTGCTTTCCATCGGTGGTCTCCGTCAAAGACTGATGCATAATCCTTCGTAAACATAGCCGAAGAAATGGAGCTCTCGATAACAGTTTGAATCTCTTGCGGAGTAGGCCAGATATCTCTTAAGTAAACTGGGTTTCCATCAAAGTCATCACCAAGTGAATCAGTTTCAAAATCATGATTCATGGTGCCGGCGATTGCATATGCAACTACCAGTGGCGGAGAGGCCAAATAATTCATCTTCACATCTGGACTAATTCGGCCTTCAAAATTTCGATTTCCGGAAAGGACGGCCGAAACCGCTAAGTCACTGTCATTAACTGCTTTGCTAATTGCGATGGGTAGCGGGCCGGAGTTTCCGATACAGGTAACACAACCATAGCCAACTAAATGAAAACCTAAAGCTTGCATGTACTGCGTTAAATCTGCACGATCATAGTAATCTGTTACAACTTTCGAACCTGGAGCAAGCGTAGTTTTCACCCATGGCTTTGATTTCAACCCTTTTTCTACAGCTTTTTTAGCTAATAAAGCCGCACCAATCATGACTGATGGATTTGAAGTATTAGTACAGGAAGTAATTGACGCGATAACTACATCCCCATTTTTGACGCGCGTATCTCCGGCAGTCACTTCACTTAAAACTGTTTTGTCAGAAAAATAAGTTGGCAGAATTTCAGCCAATGCTGTCTTGGAATTGCTCAATGAAATTCGATCTTGCGGACGCTTTGGTCCAGAGATTGATGGAACAACGGTAGATAGATCAAGTTCAACCACTTGCGAGAATCGAGGAGCAACTGCAGGGTCATGCCATAAACCTTGCGCTTTGGCGTACGTTTCAACTAACTCAATTTGATCTTCACCTCTGCCCGTTAAACGCAAGTAACGCAAAACCTCTTCATCAACAGGAAAAATTGCGCATGTAGAACCGTACTCCGGACTCATGTTTCCAATAGTTGTACGGTTCGCCATCGGAACAGAGACCACACCCGGCCCGAAGAACTCAACAAACTTGCCAACCACTCCGACTTTGCGCAAAATCTCTGTAATGGTCAAAGCCATGTCAGTTGCCGTCGTTCCCGGTTCGAGCTGGCCAGTTAGTTTGAAACCAATCACTTGCGGAATGAGCATCGAGACAGGTTGTCCCAACAATGCAGCTTCCGCCTCAATTCCGCCAACACCCCAGCCCAAAACGCCAAGACCATTAACCATTGTTGTGTGTGAGTCCGTACCAACAACCGTGTCTGGGTATGCCCGCAGAACACCGTTAACTTCACGCGTCATAACTACTCGAGCCAGATATTCGATATTAACTTGGTGAACAATTCCGGTTCCAGGGGGAACTACTTTGAATTCATCAAATGCGGTTTGTCCCCAGCGCAAGAATCGATACCGCTCTTGATTGCGCTCATATTCAATATCGGTATTTTCTTCAAAAGAGTTTTTAGTTCCGAAAACATCGGCAATCACCGAGTGGTCAATGACTAACTCTGCAGGTGCAAGTGGATTGACCTTTGCTGCATCTCCGCCTAACTCAACTATTGCCTCACGCATTGTTGCAAGATCGACGATGCAAGGAACGCCAGTAAAATCCTGCATAATCACACGACCTGGAGTGAACTGAATTTCAGTATCTGGTTCGACGCTCGGATCCCACGAAGCCAAGGCCTTAATATTTTCAGCAGTAATATTTGCGCCATCTTCAGTTCGCAGCAGGTTTTCCAGCAGAATTTTCAATGAGGATGGAAGATTAGCTGCCCCGTCTATGGCCGAAATATCAAATATCTCAAAACTCTTTCCCGCAACCTCTAAATTCTTTTTTGCGTTAAAAGAGTTTTTACTCATTATCTGCCTTCCATGAGGTAAGTATTAGAAATCAATAATACCTAAGACGGCAAGAACAGTGCAACACACTCAACATGCTGCGTCATTGGGAAAAGATCAAAAGCCCTTATTTTAGCGAGTTTAAAGCCCACTTCTGAAAAGTAAGCAGTATCACGTGCAAGTGCAGCGGGATCGCATGCCACATATACAACTGCTCGCGGACTTAAGCGAGAAATGTCAGGGATAACTACTTTGCCAGCGCCTTCACGTGGAGGATCTAGAACTACAACATCTGCAGAATCAATACGTAGTAAGTGCTTAGCTACATCTCCCGTTGTGATTTTAATATTTGTATAGCTTTGAAAATTTCGAGTAGCGTCGGCAGTAGCGGTTTTGCTACCCTCAATGAGATGAATGCTTCCCCCAGTACCAACTAAATCCGCCATTACTGATGTGAAGAGTCCTACTCCACCATATAGATCTAATACATGCTCACCGTTTTCAATTTGCGCAAACTCAAGCACTGCCTCGGTTAGTATTTTTGGCGCAAGAAAATGGCTTTGCCAGAATGAGTTTTGACTAACTTCGAGAGTTTTATCTACGACCGTTTCATGAAGTACTTGATTTCCTTCTGTTAGCCGTGCCCGCCCTTCACCTCTAGTTGGTGCGAGTGCAATATTTCGCTCTCCTGTATTAGAAGTAGCAATTTCTATTTTAAGGTCGCCTTTCCAGATTCGCTTCGAAAGCTCAGGAATATTCATGTGTTCTGCGCTAATTAAGCAATCATTTACTGGCACAACTCGGTGGCTGCGCGAAGCAAAAAAACCGAGTTCGCCGGAACTATTAGTCGTTGCAGTTGAACGCGTTCTCCAATGTAAAGGAGGCCCAACTTCTTCGACAACGACAGAAATTTCTAGCTTTGCTATTCGAGAAAACTGTTCAACAATGACCATGGCCTTTAACGTGCGTTGGTGCTCAACTGCAATATGTTGAAAATCGCAACCTCCGCACCCGCTGCGATGTGCATAAACACACGGTGCTGGTACACGATTGGATGATGGTTCTAAAACCTCAATCACATCGGCGCGATTAAAAGATGATCCTATTGAGGTGATAACAATGCGACATTTTTCCCCCGGGATAGCATGTCGGACGAAAAAGACTGCGCCTTCATTTCGGGCTATAAAATGTCCACCGTGTGCGATTTTTTCAATCGTGGCCTCAAAAATATCCCCAACTGCCCAACGCGCGCCTTTGCTTGATGCCATAGAACTAAGCCTATGGGTGTAAGTTAATACATATGCACGTAGTCATCATGGGATGCGGTCGAGTCGGATCTTCATTAGCTACCGAACTCGAAGCTGCTGGCCACTCTGTCGCAATCATTGACCAAGCAAGAGAGGCTTTTCGTCGCCTCGGGCCTGATTTCAAAGGTGAGACTGTCATGGGTGTCGGCTTTGACCGTGACATCTTGCGAGAAGCAGGTATCGAAAGAGCGGAAGCTTTTGCCGCAGTCAGCAATGGAGATAATTCAAATATTTTAGCGGCGCGAGTTGCTGGCGAAACTTTTGGTGTAAAAAATGTAGTTGCACGAATTTACGACCCAGGTAGAGCTGAAATTTATCAAAGACTTGGAATCCCAACTGTTGCTACTGTCTTATGGGCTACCGACCAAATATTGCGCAGGCTCTTGCCTGAAGGCTCTCGTTCTGAATGGCGCGATGCAAGTGGCACGATTCAACTCTGTGAAATGCATCCACATACAGATTGGTATGGTCGCCAGATTCTCTTGATCGATCAACTTACGCAAGCACGAGTTGCTTTCATTACTCGACTCGGCGTTGGCATGATTCCTGACGAACATACAGTTTTACAGGAAGGCGACTTGGTCCATGTCATGGTTGCCGATGAAGACATCACGCGTGTTGAAGCAATACTTGGACAGTCTCCAGAAAGTGGTCACTAATGAGAATTGCAATAGCTGGCGCAGGAAATGTTGGGCGTGCGATTGCCCGTGAACTTCTAGATAACGGGCACCAAGTTCTGCTCATTGATAAGGATCCAAAAGCGCTCAAGCTGGAAAGTGTCCCTGATGCTGAATGGCTCATGGCTGATGCCTGTGAAATCACTTCATTAGATAAAGCCCACTTAAATAATTGCCAGGTTTTAGTTGCTGCAACTGGCGATGACAAAGCAAATCTTGTTACATCGCTCTTAGGAAAAACTGAGTACGGCGTTCCTCGTGTGGTTGCCAGAATTAATCATCCAAAAAATGAGTGGCTATTTGATTCATCATGGGGGGTAGATGTTGCAGTGTCTACTCCGAGAATCATCTCGGCACTTGTTGAAGAGGCAGTAACTGTCGGCGATGTAGTACGACTCTTTTCATTCAAAAAAGGCCAAGCAAATTTAGTTGAATTAACTTTGCCAGATAGTTCAGCATGTATTGGAAAAACCGTTGAAGAGATCGAGCTTCCTGAAAATGCAGCTCTTGCCGCAATCGTTCGGGACGGCCGTGTCATCACAGCAAAAGCCCATGATGTATTTGCTGCAGGAGATGAGCTTCTATTTGTTGCCTCATCGGCAGCTGAAGTCGAAATTAAAGCCTGCTTTATTAGTTAGTCCTCAGTTTTATGGACCGGTGGGGCGCTTTTGATTACAAGCCACGATAAATATGCTGCAGCAATAAATAGCGGGTACCCCATTAGTAAATTAACAGTTCCTAAGAGATTTACATTTCCGCTTAAATAAATCGGGTACTGAACCAGAATTCGAATAAAAAACATTCCGACCCAAATCCAACTGGCACGAATATAAGCTTTTTTACGGACAGGATCTTTTCTCCATAGAAAATTCTCCCCGAGCAATGGTCCAATAATTACACCAAGTATTGGCCACCCTGCAAGATTTCCAATTAAATACACAGTTCCGTACCCAAGATTTGTTAAAAGCTTCGGAATATAGAAATCAGAGGGATTACCGCTCTTGTTAGCAAAGTAAGCACATATCAGAACTCCAATTAGCCCTGAAACCGCATGCTGAATGGTGTCTTTTTTGGCAAGACGTATTATCGCTAGAAAGACTGAAATGCTTACTGCGCCAACAAGTGCTGGCGTAAGGTCTTTGCCAATATTAAAAACTATGAGAAAGAGTATTGAAGGTAAACCAGAGTCAATTAGCCCCCTAGCGCCCCCTAGCGCCCCCATTACTTTATCGCGGTCTTGATTGTGCTCGCTCATGATGTTCCCGTCGATCCGAAACCACCGGTACCACGCTCTGACTCTGGCAGTTCTTCCAACTCAATAAATTCTGCATGCTCTACCCTTTGAATAACCAACTGTGCAATTCGATCACCCTTTATAAAAGATACTGATTCATGTTTATCAAGATTAATAAGAATGCAAGAAATCTCGCCACGATATCCCGAATCAATGGTTCCAGGAGTGTTCACCAAAGAAACCCCATGTTTGATAGCTAAACCAGAACGCGGATGGACCAGAGCGACATAGCCCCGTGGAAGTGCGATTGAGATTCCAGTGGGCACCAATGCACGCTCACCAGGTGCTAACGTAAAGTCTATTCTCGTGGTTAAGTCTGCACCTGCGTCTCCAACTTTTGCATACGTTGGAAAAGGAACTGATTCGTCCGTGCGAGTAATGAAAATTTGCAACTGGTCCATAGGCTAAGGATTTATTTCAAAGTCAGGATCTACAAAGGCCAATAACTCTGGAGTCTTTGAGATGTGCTCTAGATACTCTTTTGGTGCATTATCGAGAAAATGGTTCATCGGTACAATCACAAAAAGTGCTGCAGCCCGCACAACAACAGGTCCATCTATAGAATTAAGCCGTCCCTCTGCACGTGTATAAACCTTACGATTTACTTGACCAGTAATTGATGCGGTGATGTGAAGTGTCGAACCCATCGGAACTGGTTTCAAAAAATCTGTCTCTAAGCGAGCAGTCACTGCAGGAGCTCGTATTAGCCACATTAACTTTCCAAGCGCTTCATCAAATGCCAAAGACAGTAAGCCTCCATGCGCCAAGCCCGGAGCCCCTTGGTGATTTTCAGTCACCGTAAATTGAGCTGTGATGTTTGCACCCGCACCAGCGTATGCAACAAGGTGCAAACCTGTTGGGTGTAACTCTCCACATCCAAAACAGTGCCCAAAATGGGATGGGATCTTCGAACCAATTGGTGGAGCTTTTGGATGGCGTTCTGGAATCGCCGCCCCTTCGGGTGGAGTTGTACTTGCAACGCGACTCATAGATAAAGAGTATCCGATACCGTAACGCCTATGCGATACCGCGAAGTGATCCGTATGCCACTATGGTTATTGGCAATTATCTACTTCTTCCTGCTCTCTTTAGTGCTCTCTATCGGAGCAGCACTGGGAAACACAGCTGCCATCGTCTCACTTCTGGCTACAACCGCCTTACTTGTTCTGATTGCTTTAAAGAGTGCACTAAGAATTGAAATTAATGACGAAGAACTTCGAGTTGGTAGAGCCCACATCGAATTGAAATTTGTGAGCAGTATTCAAACCCTGACAGCAAGTGAAATGGCATCACTTCGCACCCGTGATGCTAATCCAGCTGCATTTTTAGCGATTCGATTTTGGTCGCCAGCTGGAGTCAGAGTTGTAATTAATGACTCACGGGACTCGACACCATATTGGTTGGTTACCAGCAAAAATCCCCGTGCATTAATAAAAGCCTTAGAGTTGAACTAGTTACATTCTTTACAAACAGCTTTAGCGCCCTCACCTTTAGCAAGTTGTGTAATGTGATGAACCAAGAAGCACCGTGAACAGGTGAATTCATCTTCTTGCTTAGGTACCACGCGAACTGCCAACTCTTCACCAGATAAATCAGCACCTGGAAGTTCAAGATTTTCTGCAGCCTCTGCTTCGTCAACATCAATTTGACCGGATTGAGCATCGACGCGTTTTGCCTTGAGTTCTTCTAACGACTCTTCGTGTAGCTCTTCATCGGTCTTTCTGGGGGTGTCGTAATCTGTTGCCACTGCTCTCACCTCGATTCTTTTTCTCAGTTGAAATCAATATAAAATCATCCTTGCGGGCGCATCATGACCTATGAAGCGCACCCTAGGTGATATAACACGCGGCGTGTCGGTGTTATTCCCCACTCACCTGGGCGATTTCTATCGCTTGGGCCAATCCCCCGTCAACTCGAGCGTGAATCAAGGTTCCTGCCTCCACGTACTCCTGCATAAAAATCTCCCCGTGTTCGTGGATGGCATGAATTAAATCGCCACGGTTATATGGAATAACTGCCTTAATTTCAACATTCGGGCGAGGCAGAGTACTTTCAATAGCATGAACTAAGGCTTCTATTCCAAAGCCAGTCCTTACTGAGAAAGCAAAACTATTTGGCTCTTTACGCAGAATCTCCATAACTTTTTCAGGATCAGCGATATCAACTTTATTTATTGCAATGATCTCAGGAATGTGAGATCCACCGATTTCTGCAATTACTTCGCGAACGGCGCGGATCTGTTCGAATGGATCTGAGTGTGACCCATCGACTACATGCACAATTACATCTGCGCCTGAGACTTCTTCGAGCGTTGATTTAAAAGCATCAATGAGTTGATGAGGTAAGTGACGAACAAAGCCAACAGTGTCAGTGAGCGTATATATACGCCCATCACTGGTCGAAGATTTTCGAACCGTTGGATCCAGCGTTGCAAAGAGTGCATTTTCTACAAGCACACCTGCATCAGTTAAACGGTTTAGTAGCGAAGATTTACCGGCATTGGTATAGCCCGCAATGGCAACCGAAGGGATATTAAAACGTTTGCGTTCTTGTCGCTTAGTGTCACGTGAGGTTTTCATCTGTGCAATTTCTCCACGTAGCTTTGCCATCTTGTCACGAATACGACGTCGATCAGTTTCAATCTTTGTCTCTCCTGGGCCACGGCCACCGATTCCGGCGCCGCCAGCAGTGCGGCCGCCCACTTGCCGTGAAAGTGAATCACCCCACCCACGCAGTCTTGGAAGTAAGTACGCAATCTGTGCAAGCTCTACTTGTGCCTTGCCCTCTTTACTTTTAGCATGTTGTGCAAAAATATCTAAAATCAATGCTGTCCGATCGACAACTTTGACTTTTACTTTCTCTTCTAACTGTCGAAGTTGCGAAGGCGAAAGTTCGCCATCACAAATCACAGTGTCTGCGCCAGTTGCAATGACGACTTGACGGAGCTCTGCGACTTTTCCCGAACCGATATATGTTGCTGGATCTGGTTTATCACGTCGCTGAATAAGCCCTTCTAGTACTTCAGATCCTGCAGTCTCTGCCAAGGCTCTCAACTCTGCCAGGGAATTTTCAGCCATCACTGAAGTGCCTTCAGTCCAAACACCAACCAGTACAACTCGCTCAAGTTGTAACTGTCGATATTCAGCTTCTGAGATGTCTTGGAGTTCGGTCGAAAAACCTTTAACTCTACGTAGTGCGTGGCGCTCAGAAAGCTCTAACGTTGGATCAACTAGTTCATCCATCTCACTTGAGTCGTAGTCGGCGGCGACTCGAGCGCTCTCCCGCATCAATGCTTCGAACTCGTCGCCAACCTCTTTATTAGGCAAGTAAGAACTCCGTGATATCTACATCTTTAACTAACACTGCCGGACCAATCAGCGTTGCATTCGAATGCCCATCAATGGAAACTTCAAGTCGACCTCCAGGAGGATTAATGATCCATCGTGTTGGTAATTTCTCTTTGGTATGTAAAGCCGCCGCAAATGCAACTGCACATGTACCTGTTCCACAAGATCGAGTTTCACCACTCCCCCGTTCATAAACCCGCATAGCAACTTCGTGGTCACCAGTAATCTTTACAAATTCAACATTCACGCCTTCGGGATAAGACTCTCGTGGGCGAACAACTGGGGGTTCACTTAATGAGCCAACTTCATCGAGGTTTTCCACAAAAACCACTGCGTGAGGATTTCCAACATTTATGTTGTATCCGTTCCAGACTTTTGAATTTGTTGCCGCAGTAATTTCTTCCGCTTCATCAGTTACCTGGCCCATATTGACCGAGATGTCTCCCACCATTGGTACACGCAGGTGCTTAACTCCATCTCGCGTATTAATTCCGAAAATTCCCTCTTGCATATGACCACGTTCTACTAAATAGCGCGCCATGACTCGGATTCCATTGCCACACATTTCGGCAAGAGAACCATCAGCATTTCGGTAGTCCATGAACCATTTATCATCACGCTTGATGATGCGAATTAAACCGTCCGCACCAATCCCAGTTTTTCGATTACAGATAGCTGCGGTCTGAGAAGTTGTTATTGAATGCTCATCATTGGGATCAAAAACAAGGATGAAATCATTTTCCGTGCCATGTCCATATGTTGCAATCATTGGGTTGAGTTTATCTTCTCTAACTGTGCCATAACCAAATCTAAACGTGGCTGAGTTGGAGAAATCCACCTGATGCGCGAATCTCTGGAAAACCAAGTCTCTTGACGGCGCCCATATTGTCGCGTTGCGCGTTTTGTATCCTCTCGAGCCTCATCTTCACTCATTGAACCCTTACGAAAAGCGATAATCTGTGAATACCCGAGAGCCAGTTGAGCAGTCCGCCCCTCTGTAATTCCATTTTCTAGCAGCCCATCTACCTCTGCCACAAAGCCTTTATCCCACATGAGATCTACGCGCGCACTTATTCGCTCATTCAGAGTTGAACGATCCATTACCAGTCCAAACTGCTGTGCATCTGGATATCTAGTGCTCGCCTCGCGCGGCAAATTTGCCGTGAAAGGTTTACCGGTAATAGCAATCACTTCTAGCGCACGAATAACTCTGCGTGCATTCGCACGGTCAATGGCGATTGCAGCCGCTGGATCCAACTTTTCTAATCGCTCAAACAGTGCGTTAAGTCCAATGTTTTCTAGTTCTTTTTCAAGGTCCTCGCGCACATCTGGATCGGTGTCGGGGAAATTTAGTTCGTCCAAGATTGATTTTATATAAAGACCAGTCCCACCAACCACAATCGCATTTTTCCCACGGGATTCAATCTCAGTGATTGCTGCACGTGCAGCGTTTTGATACCAAGCAACAGTTGAATCTTGATTAACTTCTAATACATCAAGCAAATGGTGGTGAATACCTTGGCGCCCAACAACAGTTAGTTTTGCAGTCCCAATATCCATGCCTCGATAAATCTGCATTGAATCAGCGTTGATTACTTCGCCATTTATCTGTTGTGCGATTGAAATTGCTAAATCGCTCTTACCTGTGGCCGTGGCGCCACAAATTACAATCACGCTCATCGTTGAAAAGTTGGCATTCCAAGCATTGTGCCGCTTTTGCTGGCCTCTTTATTTCGTGCCTCATGGGCATCGCCGCCACGTGTTGCTCGGACATTTCCTGGTGTGCCAATCAAATAATGGGCAGATGCATCTGTAATGACTACTTCGACTTCATCGCCAGGTCTGGCCGTCGCCGAATTATCAAAGTGCACAAGTCTGAAATCCTCGCTACGACCCGTCAAGCGCTCCTGGGCTGCATCTCGACGACCTTCATAATCTCCGACCAATACTTTGAAGTTTTTGCCAATCGCTTCTTGGTTTACTGAATATGAAATCTCCTGTTGATGATTATGAAGCCGTGTATAGCGTTCCCCAACAACATCACTAGCAACCTGATTCGGCATCGATGCAGCAGGTGTACCCGGGCGAATGGAATATTGATATGTATAGGCAGCAGCAAACCGAGCTTCGGTACATAGATCCAAAGTTGCTTGAAAATCAGCTTCAGTCTCACCTGGAAATCCAACAATTATGTCAGTAGTAATAGATGCATGCGGCATGGCAGTACGGACACGATTAAGGATTCCGAGATACCTATCCGTACGATAAGAGCGGCGCATCGCCTGCAAAATTGAATCCGATCCGGACTGTAATGGCATATGCAGATGCGGCATAACATTGGATGTCTGCGCCATCGCCTCAATAACATCATCAGTAAAGTCACGTGGGTGTGGAGACATAAAGCGCACACGTTCGAGGCCATCAACTTTTCCACAATCGCGCAGCAAATTAGCAAAGGCGTGACGATCACCGAAGTCAACTCCATAGGCATTAACGTTTTGGCCTAGCAGGGTTATCTCAATAACGCCTTGATCCACAAGGGCTCGAACTTCATCCAGGATTTCTTTTGAGCCTCGATCTTTTTCAATGCCACGCAAGGTAGGGACGATACAAAAAGTACACGTGTTATTACAGCCCACAGAAACCGATACCCAAGAAGAAAATGCAGACAATCGCCGTGCAGGCAATGTGGATGGGAAGTGCTCTAGCGATTCAAGGATCTCAATCTGAGACTCTTCCTCGATGCGCGCTCTTTCAAGGAGAATAGGAAGTGAACCAACGTTATGAGTTCCAAAAACTACATCAACATAGGGAGCTTTCTTCAAAATCATGGCTTGATCTTTTTGCGCTAAACATCCCCCGACAGCGATCTGCATCAATGGATTAAGCTTTTTAATCGGTGCTAAAAAAGAAAGATTTCCATAAAGTTTGTTGTCGGCATTTTCTCTCACCGCACATGTATTGAAAACTACTATATCGGCCTGTGCGCCTTCGCTAACTGGGATATAACCCGCTTCATCTAAAAGACCGGCGATGCGTTCGGAGTCATGAACATTCATCTGACAGCCATAAGTTTCGACTGTGTAGGTGCGGTTCATGTGCCTATCGTAGAGCCTTAATTAGATCGCGATAACTTCAATCTCAAAGCTCGAACGGTTCACCAGCGCAGCATGATGATTATCTAGTGTTTTCCAGCCCGGTTGATTCCAACCACTCGAGGCAAATAGGACGCCTTCTGGGGTAGGTAGATATTTAATCTCATAATAATCTTCTGGTGCCCAATCAGGCTTTCGATCTGTTTTGTGTTCGCTGACTGTTATAAAAGTCTCTCGATTCATAAGCATGCAATTTAAACTTGTTGTGTCGCCATGCTCTTTGATAATTTTCAGCGCGCTTTTAATGCCATCAACCAAACCTATTTTTTCTATCTCAGTCATGACTAAGTAGAAGTAGCGCTCACTATCAGTATCCCCGATTATTAAATCCTGAAATTTTGGATCGATAAACGAAGTGATCGCATCCGGCGGAAATATTGAGCCATTATGGATAAAGGAGTAGTCCCCATACATAAATGGGTGCGTGTTGTTCTCGCTGATTGACAATCCTTTTGTAGCCCACCGTAAATGGAGCAGTGCACCGTCAGCAACATTGTCAGCAACTGTCGCATTAAAAGTTTCACTGTGCGCTGCTGCTTCTACGCTCCTTTCAAGAATGGTATGGCTGCCTCCTAGATCGACGGTAGATAGCCCCCAGCCATCACAGTGAACCGATGAAAGTGCCACAAAATCTGAAAATTCACTTCCAACCAGGGCTGGGAATGAGGTTTTACCTGGCGACACGTAGCCCATTAATCGGCACATTTTAGAGAAAACCCCTATCGCTTAAGTCACACTATGAGGTAGAAATGTTACCCCAGAGTCTCAAGGAGGAGTACATCTTGGCAATTACAAATGACGATGAAAAACGCTTAGCCGAACTTGGTTACAAACAGGAGCTCAATAGAACCTGGTCCGGTTTTTCAAATTTTGCAATCTCTTTTTCAATTATTTCAATCTTGGCTGGGTGTTTCACTACCTTCGCGCAAGCTTGGAACAATGGAGGTCCAGTTGCGATCTCAATTGGTTGGCCAATAATCTCTCTGTTCATTTTAATAATCGGTTTTTGTATGTCAGAGCTCGCCTCTGCATATCCAACTTCTGGTGGAATTTACTGGTGGGCATCAAAACTCGGTGGTCCACGAGCTGGATTCTTCACTGGCTGGTTAAACCTTATAGGCCTAGTCTCAGTGACTGCCTCAGTAGGTTACGGAGCGGCCAGTTTCTTGAATGTAATCCTTGGCAATCAATGGCCAAGTTATGCGACTGACTTTTTAGGTGGCGACTACATCAAGCAGCAGTTCTTCCTCTTCCTGGCAATTATCCTCTTTGTCACATTAATCAATATTTATAGTGGACACCTACTTTCTTTATTTAACAATATTTCAGTATGGTGGCACGTCTTTGGAGCATTAATTGTTATCGGAATCTTGCTCTTTGTCCCATCTGAACACCAAACACTTTCTTGGATGTTTACAACCAAGATTAATAGTTCTGGCTTTAGCGATAACTCATACTGGCTTTATGTGTTGCCATTGGGCTTCTTACTAACGCAGTACACAATTACGGGTTTCGATGCCTCTGCTCATCTTTCTGAAGAGACACATGATGCACATATCAATGCAGCAAAGGGAATCTGGAAGTCGATTTTCTACTCAGCTATCGGCGGATATATCCTGCTCATGGCCTTCCTGTTTGCCGCAACTAAGACTGACATGATCAGTTCGTTTGATCCAGCAGTCAATCCCTTCGGTGGCGGATCTGTTATTGCAGTTCTCTACAGCGCACTTGGTGGCGGGCTTGCATTCAAATTAGTCATGATCATCACAACAGCAGGTCAAATCTTTTGTGTCACTGCATGCCTCACATCCTGCTCGCGCATGATGTATGCATTCTCGCGCGACGGTGCGGTTCCAGGGGGTCATCTTTGGAAGAAAGTTAACAAGCACCATGTTCCTTTGAATGCAGTATTGGCATCTTCTATTGGTGGGATTATTTTGACACTTCCTGCATTGTGGAAGAGTCCAACTGGCGCTCCTACTGCTTTCTATGCAGTTGTATCCGTCTGCGTTATCTCGCTCTACCTTGCATTTTTGATTCCAATCTGGCTGCGCCTTAAAGCTGGGGATTCTTTCAAGGCTGGAGCTTGGACGCTCGGCTCTAAGTACAAGTGGATGAACATTGTTGCAGTCGCTGAGATTTCAATCATCTCTATCTACTTCATTTTGCCATTCTCACCAGCTGGAACTCCCGGCAATAAAGACTTCACGTGGACGGCAGTAAATTATGCCCCTCTTATTACTGGTGGTGCGTTAATTATTCTTGCTATTTGGTGGAGTTTGTCGGCCAAGAAGTGGTTCACCGGACCACGGAGCAATATCAACTCCTAAAAGAGAACTAACACTAGAAACCCCTTGTTGCGAAAGCAGCAAGGGGTTTCTCTTTGTAGCGATTTATCAAGCAAATGGATAGCATCGCCTTATGAAATCAATGTCGATTGACGCGCTAAAAGCCGGTGTTGCCGATGGGTCGATAGATACTGTCGTTGTTGCCATGACCGATATGCAGGGCCGCTTAACGGGCAAGCGCATTCACGGTCAGTTCTTTCTTGATGAAGTTCTCAAACACGGCACTGAAGGGTGTAACTATCTTCTAGCCGTGGATGTTGATATGAACACAGTGGCTGGATATGAAATGTCGTCATGGGAGCGTGGATACAGCGACTTTGCCTTGGTGCCAGATATGGACACTTTGCGTTTGATCGACTGGCAGCCTGGAGCTGTAATGGTTCTGGCCGATGTTCAGTGGCTTGATCACACAGATGTTGTTGCATCTCCTCGTCAGATTCTGCGCAAACAAGTTAAGGCCCTCAACGATGCTGGCATGGAGGCGATGTGCGGGACTGAACTTGAGTTTGTAGTCTATAAAGACACGTACGAAGAGGCCTGGGATAAGGGCTACAAAAATCTCATTCCAGTTAACCAGTACAACGTTGACTATTCAATTCTCGGCGGTTCACGGATCGAGCCACTTCTGCGGCGAATTCGACTATCGATGGCAAATGCTGGGATGGTTGTTGAATCCGTTAAGGGTGAGTGCAACTTTGGTCAGCATGAGATTGCCTTTAAATACTCTGATGCACTTTCTAACTGTGACAACCATGTCATCTATAAGAACGGTGCGAAAGAGATTGCTGCTCAAGATGGATACGCACTGACGTTTATGGCAAAGCCCAATGAAAAAGAGGGTAACTCCTCACATATCCATCTTTCCTTCCGTGGCCTCGATGGTTCAATGGTGATGGTCGATGAGAAAGATAAAGAACAAGGTTTAAGTGATCTTGGGCGTCAGTTCATTGCAGGTCAAATTGCACACATGCGTGAAATGTCGTTGTTATTTGCACCGAATATCAACTCATACAAGCGATATGTTCCTGGCTCATTTGCACCCACAGCAATCCGTTGGGGTCGCGATAACCGCACCTGTGCACTTCGCCTCGTTGGTCAAGGGCCATCATTGCGATTAGAAAACCGCGTTGCTGGCGGCGATGTAAATCCTTACTTAGCGGTATCTGCAATCATCGCTGCAGGTCTTGATGGCATTAAAAATAAGATGGTTCTTGAGCCTGCTTTTCTCGGAAATGCTTATGAATCAGATTCTGCGCGTATTCCATCTTCAATGCCTGAGGCGTTAGATCTTTGGGAAAATAGTGCCTGGGTCAAAGAAGTATTTGGTGCAGAGGTTCAAGCTCACTACGCCAACATGGCAAAAATTGAAATTTCCGCTTACGGTAAAGCAATTACCGACTGGGAACTATTCCGCAACTTCGAAAGGTTTTAAATCATCCGTGTCTACCTCATATGACGTAATCAACCCTGCCACCGAAGAGATTGTTACCAGCGTTGCCCTTTATGATTTAGGTGCAACTGATGATGCAATTGCAAAGGCTGCAAAGGCTTTTGACAGTTGGCGCAATGTTGCTCCTGGTGAGCGAGCACGATTGCTCCGCAGTTTTTCTCAAATCGTTACTGAGCATCGAGAAGAGTTGGCGCAGTTAGAGATAACAAATTCAGGTCACACCCGGGGTAACGCTTTGTGGGAAGCAGACAACGTTGCAAATACGTTGATGTATTACGCGGCTGCCCCGGAAAGATTATTTGGCCGACAGATTCCAGTTGCTGGTGGAATTGATGTCACGTTTAAGGAGCCACTCGGCGTCGTTGGAATCATTGTTCCGTGGAACTTTCCCATGCCAATTGCAGGCTGGGGATTTGCGCCTGCCCTAGCTGCCGGAAATACAGTGGTGTTAAAACCAGCTGAATACACACCGCTGACTGCAATTCGCTTAGGCGAGCTTGCACTTTTGGCTGGAATTCCAGAAGGTGTGTTTAACGTCCTTCCCGGAAAGGGAAGCATTGTGGGAAATCGATTCGTCACTCACCCACTTGTGCGCAAAGTGGTCTTTACTGGCTCAACAACCGTCGGAAAACAGATCATGGTTGGATGCGCCGATCAAGTAAAGCGCCTAACGCTAGAGCTCGGTGGCAAAAGCTCGAATATTATTTTTGCCGATGCCGATATCGCCAAAGCTGCCGCAGGTGCACCCGGAGCAGTCTTTGATAACGCAGGTCAAGACTGCTGTTCTCGCTCTAGGATTTTGGTACAACGTTCCGCCTTCGATGTTTTCATGGAACAGTTTGAAGTTGCAGTTAAAAAATTCCGTGTTGAAGATCCAAATCTTGCCACCGCAGATATGGGCCCACTTATTTCAAAGAAGCAGTTTGATGTAGTTGAATCATTCCTCGATGAACCAGTTGCTTTCAAGGGCAGTGCACCATCAGGTCCTGGGTATTGGATGGCACCAACTGTTTTGCTTCCTAAAAGTACCCAAGCGCGTTCATGGCGCGAGGAAATCTTTGGTCCGGTCGTCTCTGTTATGACCTTTGACGATGAAGCTGAAGCAATCTCGATGGCAAATGACAGTGAATATGGATTATCAGGATCTATCTGGACGCGCGATGTCGGTCGCGCATTACGCGTTTCGCGCGGCATCGATACTGGTGCTCTCTCAGTCAACTCAAACTCCTCAGTGCGATTCTGGACTCCATTTGGCGGCTTTAAGCAGTCTGGACTTGGTCGCGAACTTGGCCCTGATGCATTGGATTCATTTACTGAAGTCAAGAATGTTTTTATTTCAAACGATTAAATTAGTGATTAAGACAACGACCCATAAATAGAAGAGGAAATAACACAATGGCACAACGCTTAGAAGGACGTGTAGCAGTCATAACTGGTGCAGGTAGTGGAATCGGAGCAGAGACAGCCCGCCGCTTAGCAAGTGAAGGCGCAAAGGTTGTTGCCGTAGATATGAATGAGACTTCTGGTCAGGCAATCGCCAATGAGGTTGGTGGAATCTTCGTTAAGGCTGATGTCACTAGTGCCGCCGATGTTGAGAACATGTACAAAGTTGCATTTGATACTTATGGTCGAATCGATATCGCATTTAACAACGCCGGAATCTCTCCCCCAGATGATGACTCAATTTTGACCACGGGAATTGATGCTTGGGAACGCGTACTCCGCGTAAACACAACCAGCGTATTCCTTTGCTGCAAAGCAGTTATCCCTTACATGCAAAAAGCTGGTAAAGGGTCAATTATCAATACCGCATCTTTTGTCGCAACAATGGGTGCGGCAACATCACAGATTGCATACACAGCATCTAAGGGTGGCGTCTTGTCAATGAGTCGCGAACTCGGCGTGCAGTTCGGACGTGAGGGTATCCGTGTGAATGCACTTTCACCTGGGCCAGTTAACACGCCACTGCTTCAAGAGTTATTTGCAAAAGATAAAGAGCGTGCAGCTCGTCGATTGGTTCACATCCCTATGGGTCGCTTCGCTGAAGCTAGTGAAATTGCAGCCGCCGTTGCATTCTTGGCCAGTGATGATTCTTCATTTATTACTGCCGCTAACTTCTTAGTTGATGGCGGAATATCTGGAGCGTATGTAACACCGCTAGATATCTAGAGTAAAAACTAAATAGTTACTATCGGCGCGGTTGCGACTCGATCAAGAAATTGATCTACTAAGTCGTAGCCGCGCTGATTGCTTTCTTGCTCTAGTCGCTTAGTCTGCGCACGCAGTTCCTCGACATTAACGCCTTCAGACTCCACTTCTGCACATCCGCCATCCATAGCCAGCCACATATCCAAGACTTGTGAATCGATTTCAGGGTGAAACTGCATTCCAAGAGTGCG